>Ga0209381_1000926_pt1 | contig 56264 bp, 46 predicted proteins | sample DewCreD2012metaG_FD_184111 | JGI IMG/M metagenome (GOLD analysis project Ga0209381, IMG submission 184111) | Hot spring sediment bacterial and archeal communities from British Columbia, Canada, to study Microbial Dark Matter (Phase II) - Dewar... ... | reverse complement strand
GCGCCGACGTCTCGTGGCACTCATCGGTCGTTGCGGCGGACGACAAGTGGCATCACGTGGCCCTCGTGAGCCAGGGGCCGCGGATGATGCTGTACCTCGATGGAGAGCTGCTCCGCGGCGAGGTGCTGCTTCACACAGGCAGCGGCGCGACCTCGCTGGGCGTTCAGGCCCAGACCCCCGCGGGCGGGAGCCTGGGCGCGGCGGGCATCCTCATCGGCGCATGCAGCGAGGCCGGCAACCCCGCCTACTTCTTCCGAGGACTGATTGACGACGTGCGTATCTGGCGTCGGGCGCTCGCCGCCCACGAGGTCGCCTCCCTATGCGCCAAGCCCCACTAGCGGCGCTCACTCCTTGATGCCGGCTTCGCGCATCATGGTGCGCATCTCGCGCATGGCGCGGACCATCTCGGCCCGTTGGGTGGGCGTGGTGGCCGCGAGCCACTGGGCCACGCGGTCCTTGGTCATCTCCCTGCCCTTGACCCGCTCGTGGGTGTCGCGCTTCGCCAGGGTCTGCTCGATGGTGACCTTGCGCAGCGGCGGGGGCATGGCCTTGAGCATGGCCACGAAGCCCGTGGCCATCTTGGCCATCATGCGGGCGCGCTGTTCCTCGGAGACCAGGGCGGCCATCTTGGCCCGCTGCTCGGGGCTGAGAGACTCAAAGCGCTCGCGGAGGCCCTCGTCGGCGAGGGCCTTCTCGACGAGCTTCTGGAGCTCGTGGGGCGGGAGGCGTTCGGCCTTCGCCGCCACGTCCGCGATCCAGACCTCCAGCTCCTTCTCCGAGAGCTCAGCCGGGTCGCCCTTCATCACGGCCTCGATGACCTGGGCAGCCGTCGTGGGCGGGGGCGGGGGCCAGAACCACCACGTCACCACGCCCCCCGCCGCGGCCAGACACAGCGCTGATGCGATGGCGAGCAGGACTTTGCGGCTCACTAGAGGCTCTCCACGTGGTTGTCGTGGAAGAGGCCGTTGATTCCCACCTTGGCCCCAGCGCCGCGATGGAACGGCTCGTAGTCGCGGAGGATGGGGACGACCTCGATGCGGATGAATCTGTGGCCGATGGCCTGGCCGGCCTTGTGGTGGTTGAGGAGCTCGGCCCACTCGTAGCTGGACCCCTCGCCCTGGAAGTAGCTGGGAAAGGTGTAGGCCGGGTCGGTCGGTCGGTCGTCGGGGCACTCGAAGATCTCGCGTCCCGCGTAGCGGGCTAACAGGTCGGCGATGCGCGGGAGCGCGCCGACCTTGGGCTCGGTGGACGGCATCATGCTCGCGCAGGGATACCAGTGGTCGTTGTCGTCCACGTAGAGGGCGATGGCCTTGCCGAGCTGGTCGAGGGAGTTGAGGCAACGGGTCTTGCGCGCGTAGGCTCGCATCTTCTGGGTCGCCGGCAGCAGCAGCGCCGCCAGGAGCGCGATGACCGAGACGACCACCAAGAGCTCCACGAGGGTGAAGGCCCGGCGCAGCGGCCCCACATCAGGGGCTGCCTTCATGGGGGGCCCTCCTTGCAGGGGTCGAGGATGATGGTGCCGAAGCGGGTGGCGATGCTGCCCGTAGGGGTGAGGGATGGCTTGCCAATGCGGCCATCGCGGACGACTTGAAGGGCGGCCTGGGCGGCTGAGAGCTCGCCAGTGAGGCTGACGCGCCCTGTCTTCCCCGGGGGAATCTTGCCGTCGGTGGAGGCGGTGAGGCCGCCGAGCTGCACGTCGCCGAGCCTCAAGATGTAGCCAAGGCCCCGGATGTCCATCTCGAATGTGTTGGGGTTGGTCACCGTGGCCTCGACGACGATGCGCGCGCGGGCCAGCGACGCCTCGGTGATGCGGACGCTCACGTCGGAGAACTTCGGCGATCGCATGACGGGGAACTTGTCGCTGTATGAGAGCGGGAGCTCCACCGTCTGGCCGAGGACGCTGAAGGCCAGGCTGCCGCGAAGTGTGTACGGCACCTCGCGGGCGCTTCGCAAGCTCTGGTAGGCCCGGCGCAGGTTGTCATAGGCCAGGCGGACCGAAAGGGCAACGGTACCCACCCCTCGGGCGGGCAGGGCCACGTCAAGGGGCGCCTCCGAGCGAGCGAACTCCTGCCCCTCGATGTCCAGCCCGTACCGTGCGAAGGCCGCGCGGAGCGGGAACCAGCAGCGGTTTCGCACCTCGACATCAAAAGTCAGGCCCACACCCTCCAAGTCCATCGCCGAAATGCGCGGCCGAATCGTCTCGGCCTTTGGCCTGCCCAGCAGCGTGACAAGCATGCTGCACCCCGATGTGCACATCAGCAAGGCCACGACGATTGCGCAGTGCAAGACCGCCTTCATCCGCGCCTCCGAGCCGGGCGGGCGCTGCTCGCCGCTCGCGGGCCATTCTACCGCCCATGACGGGCGTTGTGCAAGCGCCCTGAGCTGCCAGGGCTGCCAAGGGCGCGGCACCGAGGCGCGGGGCCTTCCTTCGGGGCCGGCCCCGACCCTCCTACCCCCCCCCAAGGGGGAGGGAACCTTCTGACCCCTTTCCCTTCCAGGGAGAGGGCAGGGTGAGGGTCGGGCGCCTCAGGCCTTCGCAGGCTAACCACAATCGGGGTCGCTGCGCCGCGGCCACAGCGAGCGGGCCTTTTGCTCGCACCCGCGGAGCGCGGCGGCCACCCGGCGGGCCAGCTCGTCGCGGCTCAAATCGTCAGGTGGAATGAGCTCGCCGACGTATAGCACCACCCGCGAGCGGTGGATGCGCCAGGTGTCGGGCGGCAGGAGGCGTTCGGTCCCCGCGATGGCGACGGGGAGGATGGGGACGCGGGCGCGCTGGGCGAGAAGGGCCATGCCTTGCTGGACGGGTCGGGGCCGCCCCTCGCGGCGCAGACCGCCCTCTGGAAAGACCCCGATCGCCTCCCCCTGCTCCAAGAGGTCGGTGGCGGCGCGGAGGCTCTCCTTGTTCATGCCACCCTCCTTCACCACGAGCACTCCCCAGAAGCGCGAGAAGCCGTGCAGGAGGGGCAGGTAGTAGAAGCGGTCAGTCATGAGGAAATGGAGGAACCGCGGGAGGGCTAGCTGGAGCAATGGGGGGTCGGCGAGGCTGAGGTGGTTGGCGGCAACGATGAGCCCGCCGCGCAGGGGCACACGCTCGGTGCCGACGGCGCGCAGTCCCCCAAGAGCGGCCACGATGAGACGTGCGACGTAACGCAGGTTATACCAGGCCACTCGGCGCACGAGGCGCAGGAAGGACCCCTCTCGGTGAGGCTGGCCCGGGCGGCGGTGAGGGCACGACGTGTCAGTCGTCGTCGCTGTCGTCCTCGGCGGCATCATCCAGCCGCTCGTAGTGTTCGTCCACCGATTCGGGTCCCCGCGCTGTGGCCTTGGCTCGACGCGCCTCCCACTCGTCGAGGCCCATGACGACTTCGCGCGCCTTGGAGCCCTTGTAGTCGCCCACGATGCCCTCGGCGGCCATCATGTCGATGAGCCGCGCGGCGCGGGTGTAGCCAATCTCGAGCTTGCGCTGAAGGAGTGAGACCGAGCCGCGGCCGCTGGCGAGGACGATGCGGCAGGCCTCCTCGTAGAGGTCGTCGCCGCCGAGGGCGTCCGCGCCGGTTGCCGGGTCGCCGCCATCGCCGTCGCCGAGCGCGCAGCCATCGAGGTTCAGGCTGAAGTCGGGCTTCGCCTGCGACTTGACGAACTCCACGATGCGATGTATCTCCTCGTCGCTCAGGTACGTGCCCTGGGCGCGGGTGAGGTTGGAGGAGCCAGGCGGCAGGAAGAGAAAGTCGCCCGACCCCAGGAGCTTCTCGGCGCCGTTGCGGTCGAGGATCGTCCGCGAGTCCACCTTGGAGGTGACCTGGAAGGAGATGCGGGTGGGGAGGTTGGACTTGATGAGGCCGGTGATGACGTCCACGGAGGGCCGCTGTGTGGCGAGGATGATGTGGAGGCCGACGGCGCGGGACTTCTGTGCCAGGCGGGTGATCGAGGTCTCGATGTTCTTCGAGGCCAGCATCATCATGTCGGCCAACTCGTCCACGATGATGACGATGTAGGGGAGGTGGAAGGGCACGCGGTCGTAGTCCACGTCCTCGCCGAGTCGGCTGCGGATTTCGGCCTCGCCGAGGCGGTTGTAGGCGGCGATGGAGCGCACTCCGACGGCTGCGAGGATGTCGTAGCGCTCGTCCATCTTGCGGGTCGCCCAGTCGAGGATCCAGGTTGCGCGCTTCATGTCCACGACGACTGGGGTGAGGAGGTGGGGGATTTCGGCGAATGCGGCCAACTCGACCATCTTGGGGTCTATGAGTATGAGCCGCACGTCGTCGGGGTGCTGGGTCATCAGGATGCTGGCGATGATGGAGTTGATGCACACGCTCTTGCCCGAGCCCGTGGCGCCGGCGATCAGGAGGTGGGGCATTTTCGTGAGGTCGGCGACGATGGGCCGGCCCGAGGCGTCCTTGCCGAGGAACAGCGGGATCACCTGGTCGCGCTTGCGGTAGCTGTCGCTCTCAAGCAGCTCCCGCATGCGGACCAGTTCCTTGTCCATGTTGGGCAGCTCGACGCCGACGGTGGACTTTCCCGGGATGGGCGCGACGATGCGCACCGCGGGCGCCTTGCAAGCGATGGCCAAGTCGTCCGACAGCGAGGCGACCCGCGAGAGACGCGTCCCAGCCTCCAGCGAGAGCTCGTACCGCGTCACGACCGGCCCCTGGTCAATGTCTACCACCCGCGCCCCGATGCCGAACTCCTTGAGCGTGCGCTCGAGGATCTCGACCTGCGCCTGGATGTGCTGGGTGCGCAGGCTCCTGTCCACCGCGTGCGCCTCCTCCAGCATGCTTACCGGCGGGAGCAGGTAGTTGGGGTTTCGCGGCTGAGCGCGTCGGGCCGCGGGCTCGCCGGCCGGCTCTGCTTCGTCTCCCTCATCCCTCTCATCTCTCTCATCTCCCTCCTCGGAGCCGCCAGGCGTGGCGGCCGCCTGCTCAACCGTCGCTCCGGCAGCGACGGCGGATGCCTCGTCGTCGGCGTCCGACGCCTCGGTGGGCATCTCGTCCGCAGATGTCTCCTCCGTCTCGCCCTCATCGTCGTCGTTGGCCTCGGCGACGCCGGGACTTGTCTCCTCAACGCGGTCGGTCTGAATGACTTGGGTGGCGGACCTGCTGGTGACGGGTCGCCCGGTGTCAATCGGCTGGTCGGGCGGATGAGGGGGTTGCTCCTCGGCATGGACATCAGCCGTGCCCCTGGGCTCGATTGGCGGCGGGGCCGCTTCCTCAGTGGGGATGCCGGCCTCGGGGTCAAACGTCTCCGCGCCCACGGCCACGGGCGTCGCTGCTTCCGTGGCAGCCGGGGCGCCTGCGGCCGCGGCTGCCGCGGCGCGAGCCGGGCGCGACCGCTGCCGCCGCCGCCTGAGCAGCGGCACCAGGCGCTCCTTCCCCACTCGCCCCACCCACGCCACGGGCGGCGCCAACAAGTCGTCCACCGATAGCATCAGGAGCGCGATCATCGTCAGCGCCGAGCCTAGGAGCCATTGCCCCGTGTGGCCGAAGTACTGCACGGCCAGCGTGTTGAGCGCCACGCCCACGCTGCCGCCATAGCCCGGCATCGCCTCGGACCGCTGGCCCCCGGCGCCGGCGAACGCGCAGGCGCACACCATCAGCAACGCCGCGCCCAGTGCCCGAAGGGCTAGCTGCTCCAGGCCGCGCCCAAGAAGATTCAGCACCGCCCACCCCGCGACCAGCACGATGAGGACGTAAGAGCATGCACCCATGCCTTCCAGGAGAAACGCCCCAAGCTTCGCCCCGAGCAGCCCGCAGCCGTTCTGCGTCGGCGACGCCGGCGGCAGGCTATAAGTCGGCAGGTCGCTCGGCTGAAACGTCACGAGGCTCACCGCCACAAAGGCGCACAGCCCAAGCACCAGGAGCGACACGACCCAGCGCACCATCACCAGGCGGTTCATGGCAGCCCTCGCAAGCGAGGCCGGATTCATACGGGGATGCGGCCAAACGGCCGAGGCGGAGGAGAAGGCCCGCCTCACGGGGAAAGGCGAACGTCGCCTATTCTACCACACGCCGGTGAGCTTTGCAAGCACTATCGCAAGACCCACCAGATAGCAGTATATCGTGAATACCCGCAAGCACTTACGGCGAACGATGAACGTCAGCAGCCCGAGTGCGGCCAGGCTCACCACCAGCGACGCCGCGCACCCCAACGCCAACGGGGCAACGCCAGCCTCGGCGAACGACGCAATCGCCCTGGCCTTCAGCACCGTGGCCCCACCGATGGCGATCACCCCGAGCAGGAACGCGAAGGCCACGGCCGCTCCCCGCTCCAGCCCGCTTGCAAGCCCAGCGCTCACGGTCATGCCCGACCGCGAGATGCCAGGCACCAGCGCTATCGCCTGGGCGACCCCGATCCAGAACCCATCGCTCGGGGTCACCGCGTCGAGCGGCTTCGCATCCGTCGCACGCCGCTCCCCCACCCACAGCACCGTGCCCGTCAGCAGCATCCCGATGGCGACCCACAGAGGGTTATCGAAGAGCGCCTCGATGCGATCCTTGAGCAGCACCCCGAGCACCGCGGCGGGCAGCGTCCCCACAATCAGCGCGGGGATCAGCCCCCGCCGCGTGGTGAACACCGAGAGAATCTCGCGCCAGAAGAAGATGCAGATGGCCACCAGCGACGCCGCGTGGAGCGCCACCTCCACCGTCACAGGCGCCTCGCGGATGCCGAACAGCGCCCGCGCCAGCACCAGATGTCCCGAACTTGAGATTGGGAGAAACTCGGTCACGCCCTGAAGCGCGCCGAGCCCGATGCCCTCGAGGATCGTCAAAGGCTGCATTCCTCTCGATGGGGAGGGACTTCTGGGGACCTCCGCATTATACCGCCTCAGCCCACACCGTCAAGCCAAAAACCCGCTGACGCTACCCCAGTTTCGCTCCTGGAGCTACCCTGATTCCGAACGGGGCGCAAGGCCGCGGGCCAACGAAACTGTGGCTCCCTCGGCCAGTGCAGACGCCGACACCGGACAGAGGATCAACTTGTGTGCAAGGCATTTGATCCTCTGTGCCAATTTTTGGCACGCTCCCTAAGCGCTTGCCCCGTCAGCACTTGGGAACTGGGCGGGCTCCCAGAGAACAGGGGATCGCTGGCCCCGCCTCACAAGTTGATCCTCTGTCAAGGGGCTGGCGCACGGCTTGGCATGCCGCGCCGAGAATGGGCCTCGGCCTTTCGCACTGCGGCGCGAAGCGACGCGTTGGGCTCACCGCCGCGACGCCCCCGCATCCAAGGCGGCGCTTCGCACCGCACTCCAAGAGACTCTCGCATGGTCTCTGGACCGGTCCCAAGTGGACGCATACATGCCCAAATCGGCAGATGCAAGGCGGCTGGATGCCTCGACTCGCCCGGCCTGGCCCCCGCTGCTGTCATGGTGAAGGGCCGGGGCGTGTGAGGGGGCGAAATTGGGTGGGGGCCTGGGTGGCGGCTCGGACGGCCTCGACGGCCTCGAAGTAGAGCTTCTCCTGGGCACGAACCCGTGGCTCGCTGGGCTTGGGACGGGTGTAGGTGCCGTCCGGGCCGAGCTGGTGGGCCTTTACGTTGTCGGCGAAGTAGGTCTCAAGGATGCTGATGAGGCGGCGTCGCAAGGCGGGGGCGGTGATGGGGAAGACGATCTCGAGGCGTCGGTCGAGGTTGCGCCGCATCCAGTCGGCGCTGGAGAGGTAAACCTCTTCGTGGCCGCCGTTGCGGAAGTAGAAGACGCGCGCGTGTTCGAGAAAGCGGTCTACGATGGAGACGACCTCGATGTTGTCGGAGACGTCCTTGACCCCTGGCCTGAGGCAGCAGATGCCGCGGACGTTGAGGCGGACGCGGACGCCTGCCATGCTTGCGCGGTAGAGCGCGCGGATGATGCGAGGGTCCTCCAGGGAGTTCATCTTGGCCATGATGAGCCCGGGCTGGTCGGGGGTCGAGGAGTGGGCCTCGCGCTCGATGAGCTCGATGAAGCGCTGGCGGGACTCGGTGGGGGAGATGGCGAACTTGTTCCAGCCGACGCTCTGGGAGTAACCTGTGAGGAGGTTGAAGAAGGCAGAGGCGTCGGCCGCGATGAGGCGGTCGCAGGTGATGAGGCCGATGTCGGAATAAAGGCGCGCGGTGCGCTCGTTGTAGTTGCCCGTGGCGAGGTGGACGTAGCGTCGGATGCCGTGGGCCTCGCGGCGGACGATGAGCAGGGCCTTGGCGTGGGTCTTGAGACCGGCGACGCCGTAGATGACATGGCAGCCTGCGCGCTCGAGGCGCCTGGCCCAGGTGACGTTTCTCTCCTCGTCGAAGCGCGCCCGCAACTCCACGAGCACCATGACCTGCTTACCCTTCTCGGCCGCGTGGGCAAGCGCGGCGATGATCGGCGAGGTCGCGCTCGCACGGTAAAGCGTCTGCTTGATGGCCAACACGTCGGGGTCGCTCGCGGCCAGCTCGACCAGCCGGACGACGGGTTCAAAGGACTCGTACGGGTGGACGAGGAGGACGTCGTGGTTCTGGATGGCGGCCCAGAGATCGTCGCGCCCCTCGCCAGGCTCGGGGCGGCCTGCGCCTGCCGAAGGCAAGCTCAGGAGGTCGCGGGGCGGCTGGGGCGGCCAATCGGGCGCGCGGAGGGCGTCGAAGCCCGGCTTGGCGACCACCTCCATCAGGGCAGAGGGGGCCAGCATGCCGTCCACCTCGTAAACGTCGGCATCCCCGACCTCGCACCAGTTCATCAGCCACTGCTTCAGCCGCGGGTCGGCTGGGGCGGCGAGCTCGAGGCGGACGACGGCCCGCGCCCGCCGGTCCCGCACCGCCTCCTCGACGACCTCCAGGAGGTCCGCGGCGTCGTCGTCCGAGATCGTCACGTCGGCATCGCGGGTGAGCCTGAACGGGGTCGTGGCCAGGACGCGCTGACCCGGGAAAAGCTGGCCGATGCACTCAGCCATCGCGTCCTCGAGCCTAACGAGGCGCAGCCCCTCGCTGGCGGGCAGGGCGAGGAAGCGCGGCAGCCCCGAGGGCACCGGCACGACCGCGATTCGGGCGGAGGCATCGTCCTTGTCCGGCGGGCACAGCACCATGGCCAAGTGGAGCGCAAGCCCTGGAAGGTTGGGGAACGGGGTGAGTTCCTCGACTGCCAGGGGGGTGAGAACGGGCAACACCTCGTCAGCAAAGTGCTCGGCGAGAAAAGCTTGGTCGTCGGGGGTGAGGTCGGCGCGCTCCAGGAGGTGGAGCCCTTTGCGTGCGAGGAGCGTGACCAGGTCGCGGATGCCGGCGGCCTGCTCCGCAACCATGCGATGGGCGCGGAGGCTGATGCGTTCGAGCTGCTCGACGGCGGTGAGACCGCTGGCGTCGCGGCCGCCCACGCCCGCCGCGGCCTGCTGCTTGAGGCCGGCGACGCGAATCATGAAGAACTCGTCGAGGTTGGAGCCGACTATGGCAAGGAACTTCAGGCGTTCGAGGGGCGGCACGTCCGCCGAGAGGCCCTCCCGCAGGACGCGGTCGTTGAACTCCAGCCAGCTCAACTCGCGATTGATGTAGAGCTCAGGTGAGTGAAGGTCAATCTTTGCCATAGGCATGGGCCCTAGGTGGGGACTCAGGGAATAATCAGCCCTCTGGTGCGCGCGCCTCCTCGACGCGGACGGAGAGGCCATAGGTGTCCTCGAAGAGGTCGGCCTTTGCGGCCAAGGCGCGGCGCTCCAGGCTCAGGTCGGTGATGCCCGGCACGCTGAGCACCACCTCGTCGCCACGGCGCTGGACCTGAATCTCGATGCCTTGGGACTCGGGGCGGCGTGCCAGGGCGTCGGCCACGCGCAGGATGGCCGCCAGCTTGTTCACGACGAGCCGGCTCTCGCGCGGCAGGCTCATGTAGTCGAGATGAGTCGGCCCAGGCCCCGCGCGCCGATGGTAGCGGGCCACGTGGGCCGCGATGCTCAGCTCCTGGCGGCGCAGCCCGAACACCTCGGAGTTGGAGATCAGGTAGTAACTGTGCTTGTGGTGGGCGGCGCTGCTGACGAATCGCCCGACCTCGTGCAGAATGGCGGCGACCTGGAGCAGGAGCCGGAAGCGCGGCCGCAGCCCGTGTTCAGGCTGAAGCTCGTTGAACAGGCGCACCGCCAGCTCCGCCACCAGCGCGCCGTGGTGGGCGTCGGCCCGGTACTTCTTGGCCAGCGCGCGCGCCGCGCGCAGCGTGCCTTGGGCACCCTCGGCATCCTCCTGCCCCGTCACCTGGCGAGCCAGCTCCAGCAGCAGGCCATCGCGAATGGACACGCCCGCGACGATCATCTCCCTCGCCTTGACGGCACCGAGGATGGCCTGATAGACGAGCAGCGCGGGCACCAGAGTCTCGGCGGCATCGGGCGCCAGAGCGTAGGCGCGCGCCAGCTCCTCAGGGGTCCGTTGGACACACTCCTCCACAAGGTGGCTGAGGTCGTCCTCGGCAACTATGTGCAGTCCTTGCCCGAAGGGGGCGGCGCGCCCCACCCGCTGGGCGGCGAAGCGCGCGTCGCCGCCCACGGCCACCATCAGGTCCACCTCGCCGAGCGCCAGGGCGCGCCTGGCAGAGGCCACAGCGTTGGCAATATGATGGCGGAGAAGTTCCGCAGCGCGGGCAGGCGGTTCATCATAGGTGTGCAAAAGCTCCTGGATGCGGATGGCGCCGATGGGAAAGCTCTCGCTGGCGGTCAGCGCCCCGCCGCGCAGCACCGTGAGGAGCGCTGAGCCGCTGCCGACCTCCACGATGAGGGCGCGCCTGCGCCCCAGCCCGAGCGCGCTCCCCACGGCGTGGCGGACCGCCGACACAAGGAGACGGCTCTCCTCCGCCCGCTCGATGACCTCAATGTCGAGATTCACCGCCATCGCCGCCCGGTCGAGAAACGTGTCCGCATTTGCCGCCTCGCGCACAGCGCTCGTCGCCACGCTGCGCACCCGCTCCACCCGATACGTGTCGAGCAGGCGACGGTAATCGCGGAGGACCGCGATGGTCGCGTTTATTGCCTGGCGGCTGAGGCGGCCGGAAACGAAGGTGCTGTGGCCGAGCCGCACAGCCCGCTGCACGCGCTCCAGGACCTCGATCTCGCCTGTGGGCGAGACCTGCGCGATCACCATGCGCACCGCGCTCGCCCCGACGTCTACAGCGCCCACCGTCGTCGGCACGCCGCTCGCCACTTCTCCCGCTCCCACTCAAGTCCCCCCTAACGTCCCCCCCAGAACGATGCTCAACTGTCGGCCGAAAACCTGCTCAAAGAGGTCCCCCTTTCTCAGGGCCGCCTCGCACTCCGGCTCTGCCAGCCCGGCCGTGGAACACATCACCGCGACGCCCCCCTCCTCAACCTCGCAAGCGAGCCCCGTCACCACATCGCTGTGCGTCCTGTCCAGCCCATCGGCCACGCGCAGGAGCGCAGCCAGCAGGCGCACCGCCTCCTGGTCCTCGGGCGCCAGAGCTGCGAAGTCCGGATGCCGCGCGGACGGCAGTGAGGAGCGGTGATACCGCGCCACGTTGGCCACGATGAGCCGCTCGCGGTCCGGAAGCGGCAACCGGCCGCTGTCGAGGATCAGGCGCAGCGAGACCTTGTGGTGAGCCGTATCGCTAACGCTGAGGCCAACGTCGTGAAGCAGCCCGGCGCACTCCAGCCAGGCGCGTTCCCTCGGCCCCCGCTTGTGGAGTGCTGCCAGCTCGTCGAAGAGCGCCAGCGCCAGCCGCGTCACCTGGAGCGCGTGGGACATGTCGGCGCCCAGGTCCGCCGCCAGCTTCGTCGCCGCCTCGCGCCAGCCCTCTATCGGCTCGAATGTGGCCACAGCCAGTCCCTGTTGCAAGGTCTCGCTTCGGCAGCCCGTAGGCGCAATGATACTCCAAGCGGCAGCCCGATTCAAAGCACACCCGCCCCCGGCAGCGCGGGCAGATCGTGACCCCCCTCAGTGTGTGGCTTGGCCAAGCCATCGGGGTCGGCGGGCGCAAGCAGGAGGACATTGCCCTTACGCGCCCCCAGCTTTGGTGGCCCAGTCTTGCGCCCCGAAGTGGCGACCTATGACAGCCCAGGGCAGAGCATGGCGACGCCCTCGGTACCCAGGCGAGCGGATTTCAGCCCTGTAAGGCCGGCCTAGCACGACCACGCTACTTTTCCCGGCGCAAGCCCCAAAAAGCTGTCATTCTAAGCGTCGGCCGCCTCTGGGCGGCCGAAGGCAAAGAATCTTTCTTTGGCTTGTGTCCGGTCGCGCAGTGGAGCCCTCGACCACGAGCTCGGCGCACAGAGAGATTCTTCGCTCCGCCCGCCGGCAGGCCGGCTCCGCTCAGAATGATGTGTAGGTGTGGCGTGTCTCTTGTTCTGACAAGTGGTTGCCTCCTTTGGAGCAAGAGAATCTGGCGTTGTCGTCTTAGGCCGTAGGTGCTGCCTACGGGCTGAGGCCCGCGCTGGGAACCAGTGCTACATGAATTGCGGCCAAGGCGGAAGATGGCCTACGCCGGTTTCGAGGCCGAGCGTGGCACGCTCAAGTACCGCTGCCCGGCCCGCCACTACGGCCTCTCGTGCAAGAGCGTCGAGAGCTGCGCGGTTCGCGGTGCCGTGCGCCTGAAGCTCGCGGAGGACCGACGGGTCTTCACGCCGCTGGCCCGCTCGAGCTACGCCTGGGGCCGCACCTACGCCAAGCGCACCGCGGTGGAGCGGGTGAGGAGCCGCCTGAACGTCTCCTTCGGCTTCCGGCGGCACTTCATCCGGGGTCAGGCGGAGAATGCGGCTGCGTGTGGGGTTGGCCTTGGTCGTGATGCTGGGCATGGCCTTGGGCCGCATCAAGCAGGAACAGGAGGAGGCGCTCCACTGCCTTGCCCGTGCCGCGTGAGCGCCGGGTGAAGAGTGCCGGAACCTGAGGGCAGGGAGGGCCTATGGCCCGGGGTGGCTCCGTGCTGCCCTCCGGAGCGTCCTGGGCCCGTCCTATGCTGCATGAAGGCCAATCCAATCCGCCCCCGCGACCTCCTTCCCCTGGCTCCGGAACCGCTCAACCGCATACAACGCAAATGCCTCCGGGTGAATTTGTGCTTGACACGACGGCGGCTTTTTCTATAATGTATGTTTTACGCAGCGCTAGCGTAGCTCAACTGGCAGAGCAGTGGTTTTGTAAACCACAGGCTGTGGGTTCGATTCCCACCGCTAGCTCAGGTGCGCGCGGCGTGATGCGCATGGGATGGGGGGATACCCAAGCGGCCAAAGGGGGCAGACTGTAAATCTGCTGGCGATGCCTTCGCAGGTTCGAATCCTGCTCCCCCCACTCTGGCGCGGGCGTGGAGCATGGAGGCCCAGGCGGGCGTAGCTCAATGGTAGAGCCCTGGCCTTCCAAGCCAGCCATGAGGGTTCGATTCCCTTCGCCCGCTCCAGAAGGCGGGCATTGCGGATTGGTGATTTGCGACTTGGGGTTTCGGATTGAGACCGCAGATCGGAAAGTGGCAATCGGCAATGGCACCGCTGGTGTAGCTCAGCAGGTAGAGCACCTCCTTGGTAAGGAGGAGGTCCTGGGTTCAATTCCCAGCACCAGCTCCACAGCGGTTGCGTGAATGTGACGAGGCAGTCAATGGGGCAGCCCCGCGCCCCCGGAGAAGCGGGGAACACTGAAGGAGGACGGTTTCATGGCGAAAGAGGTCTTCCAGCGCACGAAGCCGCACGTCAATGTTGGCACCATCGGCCACATTGACCACGGCAAGACGACCCTGACGGCGGCCATCCTGTCCGTCCTGTCGAAGATGGGCCGGGCCAAGGCCAAGTCGTATGCCGACATTGCCAAGGGCGGCCTGGTGCGCGACGCCACCAAGACCCTCACCATCCAGGTGGCACACGTCGAGTACGAGACCGACAAGCGGCACTACGCGCACATTGACTGCCCCGGTCACCACGACTATATCAAGAACATGATCACCGGCGCGGCCCAGATGGACGGCGCGATCCTGTGCGTGGGCGCCGACGACGGCCCGATGCCCCAGACCCGCGAGCACATCCTCCTGGCCCGCCAGGTCGGCCTCCCAGCCGTCGTGGTCTTCCTGAACAAGACGGACCTCGTTGACGACCCCGAACTGCTCGACCTCGTGGAGCTGGAGCTGCGGGACCTCTTGAAGAAGTACGAGTTCCCAGGCGACGAGGTGCCGATCATCCGCGGGAGCGCGCTCAAGGCAATGCAGGCCGGCGACCCCAACGCGCCGGAGTGCAAGTGCATCTTCGAGCTGATGGAGGCGGTGGACAGCTACATTCCGCAGCCCAAGCGCGACACCGATCTGCCCTTCCTTATGCCTGTCGAGGACGTCTTCTCGATCAAGGGCCGCGGCACGGTGGGCACGGGCCGCGTGGAGCGCGGAGTGGTGAAGGTCGGCGACGAGGTGGAGATCGTCGGCCTGAAGCCCGAGACGCGCAAGACTGTCGTCACCGGCGTCGAGATGTTCAACAAGACCCTCGAGGAGGGCATCGCAGGCGACAACATCGGGGTGCTCCTGCGCGGCGTCGAGAAGGAGGAGCTCGAGCGCGGCCAGGTGCTCGCCGCCCCAGGCAGCGTAACCCCCCACACCAGGTTCCTGTGCGACGTCTACATCCTGTCGAAGGACGAGGGCGGGCGCCACACGCCCTTCTTCGCCGGCTACCGGCCGCAGTTCTACTTCCGCACGACCGACGTGACCGGGAGCGTGCTGGAGGTGATCGGTGCCGACGGCAAGCCCATCGCTAAGGACCAGGCGATGGTCATGCCCGGCGACCACTGCCGGCTGGAGTGCGAGCTCATCACCCCCATCGCCATGGAAGAGCGGCTCCGCTTCGCCGTCCGCGAGGGCGGGCGAACGGTTGGCGCCGGCGTCGTGACCAAGATCCTCAAGTAGGGGCCGCACCGTGGCCAAGAAGGCGCAGGCTCGCGACTACGTGACCCTGGAGTGCACCGAGTGCGGGGAGCAGAACTACCGCACCAGCAAACGGCTCAAGGGCGGCACGGCTCGCCTGGAGCTAAAGAAGTACTGCCGTCGAGAGCGGCGCCACACGCTCCACAAGGAGCGGCGAAAATAGGCGCCGTACGGAGGCCACTAGCTCAATATGGTAGAGCAGCGGACTCCAAATCCGCCGGTTGGGGGTTCGACTCCCTCGTGGCCTGCCAGCGCATCCCTGGGGCCGTGGGGCCCGGGGGCACCGGTGTGAGGAAGTTTCGCCAATGGCGCTGAGCGTCTACAAGAAGGGGCAGGGCGCTGCGGCCCGCGGGGTGGCCTGCGTGGTGGTCATCCTGCTGGGCGGCTGGGCCACGCGCCAGATGTGGTTCACCGCCGGCGGCTGGGGCTGGGGGCTGGTGGCGCAGGCCATCGCCACGGCGCTGGTCGCCGCCGTCTTCATCGCGCTGCCCATCTACCTGGCCCTCTTCCACCCCCAGGTGGGCGAGCTGCTGATCGAGACCCAGCTCGAGATGCGCAAGGTCGCGTGGTCCACGCGGGCCGAGGTCGTCGCCTCGACCACAGTGGTGATCGTCACAGTGGCCATGCTCTCGGTGTTCATCTTCGTGACCGACTGGGTGCTCCTGGCCCTTGCCCGGCTCGCGGGGATTTACTAGCCGGGCATCCCGGCGAAGGCGGACGGCACATAGATGAAATGGTACGTGCTCCGAGTGCAGACGGCCCGCGAGGACCAGGTCAAGGAGGGCCTGGAGAAGCGCATCAAGGCTGGGGGCCTGGAGCACCTGATCGCGCGGGTGCTGGTGCCCACGGAGAAGGTCAAGGAGATCAAGCGCGGCTCGACAACGGTGCGCGAGCGCAAGGTCTATCCCGGCTACGTGATGGTGGAGATGGAGCTCAACGACGAGACGCTGGGCATCCTCAACGAGACGCCCGGCGTGGGCGGGGTGCTGGGGACGGGGAACACGCCCGTGGCGATCCCCGCCAAAGACGTCGAAAAGATGCTCACGGCTGCCGAGCGCACGGAGGAGGAGCCCACCACCGAGATCAAGTTCTCCGTCGGCGACCGCGTGCGGATAAAGGAGGGCCTCTTCCAGAACTTCGACGGCGAGATCGAGGAGATCTGGCCGGAGAAGGGGCAGGTGCGCGTCATCGTGAGCATCCTGGGCCGGCCCACCCCGGTCGAGCTGGAATACTGGCAATTGGAGAGCATCTAGGATGGCCAAACAGGTCATCGCCAAAGTGAAGCTACAGGTGCCGGGCGGCCAGGCCACGCCGGCGCCACCCGTCGGCCCGGCCCTCGGGCAGCACGGCGTCAACATTGGCGAATTCGTCCGCCGCTTCAACGACCAGACCCGCGCCGCCCAGGGCATGATCACCCCGGTGGAGATCACCATCTTCGCCGACAAGAGCTTCACCTTCGTCACCAAGTCTCCGCCCGCATCGGTGCTGCTGAAGCAGGCCGCGGGCATTGTCCAGGGCTCCGCCACGCCCAACCGCGACAAGGTCGGGCGAGTCACCCGCGCCCAGGTCGAGGAGATCGCCCGCAAGAAGATGGCGGACCTCAATGCAGGCAGCCTGGAGGCCGCCGTGCGGCAGATCGCCGGCACGGCGCGCTCGATGGGCATCGAGATCGTCGAAAGCTAGAGGCCCACGCACTATGAAGCACAGCAAGCGCTATCTGGAATCCGCGCAGAAGGTGGACCCCGCGAAGGCCTACAGCGTGGACGAGGCGGTCCAACTGCTCAAGAGCTTCAAGAGCACGAAGTTCGACGAGACGGTCGAGATCGCCTTCCACCTGGGGGTGGACCCCAAGAAGCCCGACCAGGCGGTGCGGGGGACTCTCTCGCTGCCGAAGGGGATCGGGCGGACGCTGCGCGTTGTAGTCTTTGCCGAGGGCGAGGTGGCTGCCAAGGCCAAGGCCGCGGGCGCCGTGGAGGCCGGGGGCCAGGAACTCATTGACCGCGTCGCCGGCGGGTGGATGGACTTCGACGTGGCGATCGCCACGCCGGCCATGATGCGGCAAGTGGGCCGCCTCGGCCGCGTCCTCGGCCCAAAGGGCCTCATGCCGTCGCCGAAGAGCGGCACCGTGACCGACGACGTGGAGGCGGCGGTCCGCGAGTTCAGCGCCGGCAAGCTCGAGTACCGGGCCGACGCCGGCGGAAACGTCCACGCCCCGGTCGGCAAGAAGTCCTTTGCACCCGAGGACCTCAAGGCCAACATCGAGGCATTCATCGAGCGCATCCGCCAGACCAAGCCGGCCTCGGCCAAGGGGCGCTACATCCTCGGCGTGTCCGTCTCCACCTCCATGGGGCCGGGGATCCGCCTCGCGGTCTCGTGACAGCGACCAGGAGAAGGCAGCGCATGCCCAGCGTCATCAACAAGCTCACGGTGGACGAGTTGCGCGAGAGCTTCCGCGCAATGCCCAACGCCGTGCTGGTGGACTTCACCGGGCTGAAGGCCCGCCAGGCCGATGGCCTGCGGGCCAGGCTCCGCGAGCAGGGCGCCGACATGCTCGTGGTCAAGAACTCCCTGGCTGCCCTCGCCCTGGGGGAGCTGGGCCTCGGACGGGTCGCAAAGCTCCTCGTGGGGCAGACCGCGTTTGTCTATGGCGCCGATCCCGCGGCCATCACGCGGCTGTTGCGCGACTGGGGCAAGAAGGAGCGCGCGCTGAAGTGGCGCGGCGCGGTGGTGGAGGGGGAGGTGGTGGGGCCGGACGGCGTGGAGGCCCTGGCCACGCTGCCCTCGACCGAGGTCTTGCGCGGCCAGGTGCTCGGCGCCATGGCAGCGCCCCTCTCGCGCTTCGTCGGCGCACTTCAGGGCATCCTCTCACAGTTCATCGGCACGCTCAAGGCGGTTGCCGACAAGCAGGAGAAGCAAGGGTAATCGGGGCGAAGTGCCCGGAGCGAATTCAACCCCCAAGGAGACACATTCATGGGACAGGAGGTAGCGGCCGCCGAGCTGTCGGCCGACGCCCAGCAGGTGGTCGAGATTGTCAAGAGGCTGCCGGCCCTCCAGCTCGCGCGGCTGGTGAAGGCCCTGGAGGCGGAGTTCGGCGTGACGGCTGCGGCGCCCATGGCTGTGGTGGCCGCGCCGGGTGCAGGGGCTGCTGCCGCCGCCGCCGAGCCGGTCGAGGAGAAGACGAGCTTCGACGTCCACCTTATGGACGCCGGCGCCCAGAAAATCCAGGTCATCAAGGCCGTCCGCGAGGTCATCAGCGGCCTGGGCCTCAAGGAGGCCAAGGCCCTCGTGGACTCCGCCCCGAAGGCCGTCAAGGAGGGCGCGACCAAGGAAGAGGCCGAGAAGATCAAGGCGGCCCTCGAGAAGGCCGGAGCCAAGGTTGAGATCAAGTAACTGCCAGGACCGGGCAACCCCGGGCGCCCAGCGGCCCAGCGAACGCCTCTCCGAGGCGATCGGCCGCTGGGCGTGCGCGCTGCGGCACCCCGGTGCGGCGTCGTCAGACCGGCCGGCTGGGCGGCGGCTGCCCGCCTGAGCATCCTTTTCCCCTGGGGACCCCAGATGGAGATTCGCGACTACAGCCGAGTGGGCGACGCGCTCGAGGTGCCCGATCTGGTGGAGATCCAGACCAGGTCGTACCGCGACTTCCTTCAGAAGGACGTCGCGCCGCGCCAGCGCGCGGTACGGGGCCTCGAGGCCATCCTGCGCGAGACCTTCCCCATCGAGAGCTACGATGGCCAGCTCTCGCTGACCTACCTCTACTACGAGCTGGGGCGGCCCCGCTACACGCCCGACGAGTGCCGGCGCCTGCGCCTCACCTACGGCTACCCATTCAAGATCCGCTGCCGCCTCGACAAGCCGCAGCCGGTCGAGGAAGACGTCTACGTCGGCGAAATCCCCATCATGATCGGTGGCGGGGAGTTCATCATCAACGGCGCCGAGCGCGTCATCGTCTCCCAGCTCCACCGCTCGCCAGGCGTGGACTTCAGCGAAGAGGTGCACCCCAGCGGCAAGCGGCTCCACGCCTGCCGCATCATCCCCGAGCGCGGGAGCTGGATCGAGATTTCGGTCTCCAAGAAGGACGTCTTGACCGTCCGCATTGACCAGAGCGGGCGCTTCCCGGCCACCACGCTCCTGCGCGCCATGTCGCCGGACTACTCGACGACGAGCGACCTCTTGCGCCTCTTCTACGAGACCGAGGTCGTCAAGCTCAGCTCCAAGGGCGCCGCCGCGCGCCTGCGCAACCGCGTTGTCGTCGGAGCGCTCGTCAACCCCGAGACCGGCGAGGTCCTCGTCCCCACCGGCCAGGCCATCCCCGAAAGCATCATCAGCGTCCTCATGAGCTCCAAGCTCGAAGAGATCGAGGTCCTCAAAGAGGTTGGCGACCCCCTCATCCTAAACACCCTGGCCGAGGACTCCACCGACTCCCACGACTCGGCCCTCCTGCGCATCTACCGCCGGCTCCACCCAGGCAGCCCCCCGCAGATCGAGAAGGCCAAGCAGTTCTTCCAGGACAAGTTCTTCGACACCGCGCGCTACCGCCTCGGCAACGTCGGCCGCTTCCGCCTCAACCGCAAGTTTGCCCAGAGCGTGCCAGAGGACGAGATGGCCCTCCGCCCGGAGGACATCGTCAACGCGCTGCGTTACATCATCCGGCTCCGCGCCGGCAAGGGCGAGATAGACGACATTGACCACCTGGGCAACCGCCGCGTGCGCACCATCGAGGAGCTCGCCGGCGACGAGCTCCGCAAGGGCTTCCTCAAGCTCAAGCGCACCGTCCAGGAGCGGATGAGCATCAAGGACGTCGAGAACATGACGCCCCGCCTGCTCATCAACTCGCGCACCATCTCCTCGGCCATCGAGTACTTCTTCGGCCGCGGCGAGCTCTCGCAGGTCGTTGACCAGGTGAACCCCCTCTCGCAGCTCACCCACGAGCGGCGCCTGAGCGCCTTGGGCCCCGGCGGCCTCAACCGCAAGCGCGCGGGCTTCGACGTCCGCGACGTCCACACCTCTCACTACGGCCGCATCTGCCCCATCGAGACTCCAGAAGGCACCAACATCGGCCTCATCGTCTCCCTCGGCATATTCGCCGGCGTGGACGAGTACGGCTTCCTCGTCACCCCCTACCGCCGCGTCGAGCGCGGCAAGCTGGCCATGCGCCAGGAGGACGGGCGCCAGGCCCCGGACATCCGCTACCTGCGCGCCGATGAGGAGGACAACGTCTGCATCGCGCCAGCCGACACGCCGATTGACAAGCAGGGGTGCATCATCCCCGAAAGCGTCCTGGTCCGACGCGGCGGCGACTTCATCTACGTCCCGCGCGCCGAGGTGAACTTTGTGGACATCTCGCCCAAGCAGATGGTCGGCGTCTCCGCCGCCCTCATCCCCTTCCTAGAGCACAACGACGCCAACCGCGCGCTCATGGGCTCCAACATGCAGCGCCAGGCCGTCCCCCTCCTCACCACCGAGCCCCCCCTGATCGCCACCGGCATGGAAAAGCCGGTCGCCCGCAACTCCGGCATGGTCGTCGTGGCCGAGGAGGACGGCGTCGTCACCTACGTGTCGGCCGACCGTATCGTCGTCGGCGATCGCGAATACCAGCTCCGGAAATTCGTCGGCCTCTCCGAGAAGACCTGCCTCAACCAGAAGCCCATCGTGCGGGTGGGCCAGAGCGTTCGGAAGGGCGATGTGATCGCCGACGGCGCGGCGACGGCTGGCGGCGAGCTGGCCCTCGGCAAGAACGTCCTCGTCGCCTTCATGCCCTGGGACGGCTACAACTTCGAGGACGCCATCCTCGTCAGCGAGAACCTCGTGCGCTCCGACACGTTCACCTCGCTCCACGTCGAGGAGTTCGAGGTCGAAATCCGCGAGACCAAGCTCGGACGCGAGGAGTTCACCCGCGACATCCCCAACGTCTCCGAGAAGGCCCTCCGCAACCTCGACGAGGAGGGCATCGTCCGCATCGGCACCCGCGTCTCGCCAGGCGACTACCTCGTCGGCAAGGTCTCCCCAAAGTCCAAGAGCGAGCTCTCGCCCGAGGAGAAACTCCTCCTGGCCATCTTCGGCAGGGCCGGCGAGGACGTCAAGAACGACTCCCTCACCGTGCCCTCAGGCGTGGACGGGATCGTGATCGAGGCGCAGAAGTTCTCGCGGCGCAGCCACCTGCCCGAGGAGCAGCGGGCCAAGGACCGCGAGGACCTGCGGCGCGAGAGCGCCGCCTACAACGAGCGCATCGTCCAGCTCTTCCGAGAGATGATGGCCGAGATGCAGAAGGCCCTCGGCGGCCCGGTGGTCAGCCAGCAGACCGGGACCTGCTACTCCGACCTCGCCGGCCTCACCCCCCACCAGATCATCGAGCTCGAAGAGCGCTTCGACCCCGAAGACGTCCGCACCAAGTCCACCAAAGAGCATGACGCCATCATGGCCATCTACGATGAACGCGCCGACGAGATTGACCTGGTCAAGGACGAGCGCGACCGGCGCGTGGACCAGCTCCGCCGCGGCGACGAGCTCCCCACTGGCGTCCTCGAGCTCGTCAAGGTCTACGTCGCTACCAAGCGCGTCCTCTCCGTCGGCGACAAGATGGCCGGACGCCACGGCAACAAGGGCGTGATCGCCAAAATCCTCCCCGTCGAGGACATGCCCTTCCTCGAAGACGGCACCCCGATTGACATCGTCCTCAACCCCCTCGGCGTCCCGTCCCGCATGAACATCGGCCAGGTGCTTGAGACCCACCTCGGCTGGGCCGCCAAGACCCTCGGCTACCGCGTCGTCACCCCGGTCTTCGACGGCATCACCGAGGAGCAGATCCGCGGGTGCCTCAAGGAGGCCGGCCTCCCCGAAGACGGCAAGACCACCCTCTACGACGGTCGCACAGGCCGCCCCTTCGACCAGAAGGTCACCGTCGGCTACCACTACATGCTCAAGCTCGACCACCTGGTGGACGACAAGGTGCACGCGCGCGCCACCGGCCCCTACTCGCTCATCACTCAGCAGCCCCTGGGCGGCAAGGCGCGCTTCGGCGGCCAGCGCTTCGGCGAAATGGAGGTCTGGGCGCTCGAGGCCTACGGCGCCTCACACATCCTCCAGGAGCTCCTCACCGTCAAGAGCGACGACGTGGAGGGCCGCACCAAGATTTACGAATCCATGGTGAAGGGCGAGAACACCCTCAAGGCCGGCACGCCCGTGTCCTTCGAGGTGTTGATGAACGAGATTCGCGGCCTGTGCCTCAACATGCGGCTCGAGAAGCGCAAGACCTGATCCCCAGCGGCTCATCCGTCACGGGTGGGCCGCGGGTCGCTCACCTCTTGAGCACCTGGAAGAGGTTGCTGTAGTCGTCGGTCCACAGGACGCGTCGAGGGGTCTTCGGCTTCTCGAGCCTGGTCGCCTCAGCATCCCCGTCCCCATCCTCATCCTGATCCTCATCCCCCGCGCCCTCGCTCGCTCTCTGGCGTTTCTCGACGATCTGGCGGATCGCCTCGGAGTCGAGGAACTCCTTATTGCGGGTCAGGAGGACCCAGGTCGCGGAGTCGAGTCGCCTGTCTCTATCGGACTTGGATTCGACGACGACGGCCTGGTAGCCGAGGTGGTCGGCCTGAGCGAGCACGACGGGCTCGAGGTCGAGGTAGCGGTTCGAGATATGCACGGCCAGGACGCCGCCTGGGGCGAGGCAGTGCTTGACGTAGAGCTCAAATGCCTCGCGGGTGAGGAGGTGGACGGGGATGGCGTCGCTGGAGAAGGCATCGAGCGCGAGCACGTCGAAGCCCTGGGCCTCGCCCCGGGCGGCCTCGGCCTCGAGCGAGAGGCGGGCGTCGCCCAGCACTACGCGGCAGTTGCCGCCGCGCGCCCGCAGGTCCCCGAGGTAGTGGAACCACGTCTCGGCGATGCGCTCCACATCGGGGTTGATGTCGTAGAAGCGGTAGTGGTCGCCCGCGCGGCCGTAGGCGGCGATGGTGCCTGTGCCGAGGCCCACGACGCCGATGCGCTGGGGCCTCGCGCCGTCGCCGCGGAGGCCCAGGATGGCCAGGCCCACCCCGCTCTTCTCGCCGTAGTAAGAGGTCGGCTGTTTGCGCTTCTCCTCGTCGGCGTACTGGTTGCCGTGCGAGATGCGCCCGTGCTGGAGGCTGTAGTAATGCCGCTCGGGGTCGTCCTCGTAGTACTCAGTGACCCGCAGGACGCCGTAGAAGTTGCGGGTCAGCAGCGAGGCGCCCTTGAGCGTGTCGTCGGCGTCCCGTTTGAGGGCCATGCCCAGGATGACGAGGATGGTGACGAAAGCCGGGGGGTAGAGGCCGACCCACCAGCGCTGCTGCCAGCCGCGGTGGGGTTTGGTGTCGGCCCAGAACGCCACGATGGCCAGGGCGGCGCAGAGCCACATGCCCACGTGGAGCTCGAGATAGGCGCGGAACACCCTTGGGGCGACGAGGGAGACAAGCGCCCCGCCGAGCGCGCCTCCCACAGCCACCAGCAGGTAGAACGACGTGAGGTGCCGCGGGCTGGGCTTCAGCCGCACAAGCTCCCCGTGGCACACCATGCAGCAGATAAGGAGCCCGGCCGAGTAGCCGAGAATCTGCATCAGAAGGGGAACATCCACCCCCTCGCGCAGCAGCCCCAGCATCCCGCCCATCAGCGCCACCGTGCTATCGTCGAGGGTGATCCAGTTGCGCGCCAGCTTCGCGAGCGGCAGCCCGGCCCCCAGCGCTAGGGCCAGCAGCACCCAGAAGATCATTCGGGGATACCACCTCTCGCTGTGGAAGCAGAGGATGAAGGTCAGCAAGTACAGCGTGAGGGGCGCGACCCAGAGGAAGGGCACGGTCGCCACGTCCTCGCACATCTGATTGGTCACTGCCAGAAGCATCAGCGAGCCGCAGGCGGCAAGGGCGACCCAGAGCAGGCGGACGCCGATGCCGGGGGACGCCTCATTCCCAGGATTGCCGATTGCCGATTGCTGATCGCCGACTTCAGATTGCTCGACTGGCTGCTGGCGCGGCGCAGCAGGCGTCTCACCCTCCGCGGGGGGCTCAAGGTGCCAGGTGCGGAGCGCGACCCAGGCGCATAGGAGGGTGAAGAGCGCAAAGCCGACCGACCAGAGGAGCGCCTGAGTCCGCAAGGTAAACGCTGGCTCGACGAGGAACGGGTAGCTCACGAGCGCCAGGAGGGAGCCGGCGTTCGACAGCGCGTAGAGGCGGTAGGGCGAGCGCCCGGGGTGCGAGAGGCTGAACCAGGCCTGGAGGAGCGGGCTGGTGGGGGAGAGCATGAGATAGGTGAGGCCCACGGTGGCTGCGAGGAGGACCAGGATACCCCAGGTCGGGTCGGCCCCGCCGACGGGTTTCCAGCGCGCCGACGGGATGATGGGCAGCGTGGCCAGCGCTGCGGCCAGCAGCGCGATGTGGATGACCACCTGCTTGCGCTGCGGCAGCCAGGCCCGCAACACGTGGGCGTAGGCGTAGCCCGCCAGCAGCAGCAACTGGAAGAACAGCACACACGTCGTCCAGACTGCCGGCCCGCCGCCGAACCACGGGAGCACGAACTTTCCGATGAGGGGCTGGACCTGGAAGAGCAAGAGGGCGCCGAGGAAGATCGTCAGCGCGTAGAGCGCCACGGGGAACTCCTACCTGGCGAGTGAGAGGAGGCGGTTGAGGATGGAGCGCGCCGCCGCGGGGTCGGCCGTGCCCTTCACGATGCAACGGCCGTCGCGGAACACGATGACCTCGTGCTCCCCGACGCGCAGGCTCACCAGCCAGTCGTTGAGCACCACGGTGCCCGCCCCGCGCCAGGCCTCGGCCAGGCAGCCGGGGTCAGCATCCAGGCGGCCGGCGAGGCGGACGGAGTTGGTGCCTGGCGGGGCGGTGTCGCGTTCGACGGGCGCGGCGTTGAGGAACTCGTAGCGGTGGTGGGCGCAGGCCGGGCAGTCGGGCCGCCGCGGCAGCCGCCGCCGCGTCAGCTCCCGGTCCCACACGTCCACGCACAGGACCTCATCGCTCGGCTCGAAGGCGCCGATGAGTAGCCGCAGCGCCGCCGTGCACTGGAGCGCGGCCACGACCGCGGTGGTCGAGTGGAGGATGCCGGCGGTGGAGGCGGTGGGCGTCGTGCCGGGCGCGGGCAGCTCCGGCATCAGGCAGCGGTAGCAAGGCGTCTGGCCGGGCACCAGGGTCATGGTCACGGCGGTCGCGCCCACGGCGCCGGCGAAGACGCACGGGGTGGCCGAGGCCAGGCAGGCGTCGTTGAGCAGGAGGCGCGCCTCCACGTTGTCTGTGCCATCCATCACGACGTTGCAGCCGGCGATCAGGCGGGCGATGTTGGCGGAGGAGATCTCGCAGACCTCGGCCTCGAGGCGGATGACAGAGTTGGCCCTGCGAAGGTGCTCGACGGCGGCCGCGGCCTTGGGCATGCGGCGCCGCACGTCGTCCTCGTCGAAGAGCACCTGGCGCTGGAGGTTGTCCAGCTCCACGAAGTCGCGGTCTATGATGCGCAGGCGGCCGACGCCGGAGCGGGCGAGGTTGTTGGCGATGTTGGTGCCGAGCGCGCCGCAGCCGACGATTGCCGCGGAGGCCGCGGAAATCTTGTGCTGGCCCTCTGTGCCGATCGGCTCGAAGATCTCCTGGCGTATGTAGCGCACGTCAGGCTCCGTCTCGTGGGCGGCCGCAATCGGAGGGGTCGCCCCGCAGCTTGGCGAGCCCGTGGGGGAGGGCGGGCAGGAGGGCCTGGAGGTTCTCGACAGCCGCGCGCTCAGAGCCGGGGAGGTTGACGATCAAGGTCCTCCTGCGGATGCCGGAGGCTCCGCGCGAGAGCATAGCGTGAGGCGTCTTGGCGATGGAGGCGGCTCGCATCGCCTCGTCCAGCCCCGGCGTGAGGCGCTCGACGACCGCTAGCGTCGCCTCGGGGGTCACGTCGCGCGGCGCGAAACCCGTCCCGCCCACGGTTGCGACCAGGTCAATGCTGTGGCCGTCGCAGCAGTGGCGCAGGTGGTCTTCGATCTGCTGGCGCTCGTCGGGGATGACTGTCACGGCGTACACGTGTGCGCCGAGGCCCTCGGCCAGCAGGCGGGCGACGGCGGGGCCGGCGGTGTCGGTCGCCTCCCCGCGCGAGCAGCGGTCGCTGATGGTCAGGACGACCGCCTGGATGGTCTCGCGCGGCACTGTCTCGAGGAGCTCGATGGGGTCGCCGGGCCTGGCCTCGCCGCCGTGGGTCACGCGGGCGAAGAGTCCCTGGCGCGGCATCAGGCAATCGCCCATCCGCTCGAAGATCGTGCAGCGATGGCCGTGACAGTCCTTGCCGATCTGGGTGATGGAGAGCTCGACGTGGCCTGCGAGTCGAAGGCGGGTGCCGAGGCCCAGGCGCTCGAGTTGCAGCCCGCGGACGAGGAGGTTCTCGGCGAAGGCGCCGGGCGACAGGTCCGGCAGGCGCTCGCGCCAGAGATCGACCTCTTCGGCGGCCAGCAGGCTGACCTGGCGATGGCAGTGTCCGGCGTGGGCGTCGCCCTCGATGCCGTGGTCGGCCACAAAAGTCGCGCGCTCGACCGGCCGCTTAGGCGTGCCTGCCTTCTCGCTGATGCAGATGGCCTCAATCTTCACGGCTCGCTCCCTGTCGGCGGCGCCAGGGGCCAGACTTGCCCCCCGATTTTTCGACGAGGCGCACGCGGCGAATCTCGATGCCCCGGGAAAGCGCCTTGCACATGTCGTAGACCGTGAGCGCGGCCACGGTCGCGGCCACCAGAGCTTCCATCTCCGCGCCCGTCTTGCCCGTCAGGGTCACCTCGGCGCGGATGCGCACCTCGGTGCCGCAAAGCTCCAGGTCCACGCCCACGTGTTCCAGGCTCAGCGGGTGGCACAGGGGGATGAGTTGGGGCGTGAGCTTGGCAGCCTGGATGCCCGCGAGCCGCGCGGTCTCCAGCACCGGCCCCTTGGCGACGGCGCAGGCGCGGATGGCCTGGGCCACCGCGCGGCCGACGCTCACCACGGCCTCGGCGACGGCTCGGCGCCGCGTCGCGCGCTTCCGCGACACGTCTACCATCCGGGCCTTTCCGCCAGCGTCAACGTGCGAGAGTTGCTGAGAGCCCATGTCTACCCCGCGCTCGGCGGCCGATGAGGCCGCTAGCGGCTGACGACGCCGAGGAGCTGAAGGACCGCCACCACGGCCATCGCTGTGAGGGCCAGCGCCATCAGGCCAATCGGCCCAACGGCGACCACGTAGAGCACCCAGTCCCTCGTAGTCCACCGCCACTCCGCCGAGAACTCGTGGCCGCACTGCGGACACTTGACCGAAGCGTTCGCCATGCGCGCCTCCTTTCCCTCCCGCAGTATAAGCGGCCCGCTCCGCGCAGTCAAATGGGGCCGCCCGCCAGGCTGCTTGACCCAGGGGCTTGCCGGCGCTACTATCGCCACGGCCGCAGGGTCGCGGCGGCTGCCCTCTCAAGGTGCATCAGGCTCGGAGGACTCGCTCATGAAGGAACTCGTCTCGGTCCTTCAGGTCGGCATCGTTCTCACGACGCCGGTCTTCTTCCTGGCGGTGTTGCTCATCCTCTGGCGCCTCGTGCGGACGACGGAGGCGACCGTGGCGCTGCTCTTCTATGTGAAGCAGTATCTGAACGCCCTCCAGAGGCCGTTGGCGGGCGACGACATCCACACGACGGCGGGCCTGCGCGAAGCCGAGCGCCACCAGGTTTCCGCCCAGGAGGAGGGGCCGCCCGATGCGGGTCATTGCGGGTAGCGCGCGCGGCGTGCCGCTCGTCGTGCCGCGGGGCACACTGGTGCGGCCGACGAGCGGGCGCGTCCGCACGTCGCTCTTCAGCATTCTGGGCGACCTGGTGGTGGGTGCTCGCGTGGCCGACCTCTTCGCAGGCAGTGGTGCGCTTGGCATCGAGGCCCTCAGCCGCGGCGCCGCCTTCTGCTGCTTCGTCGAGAACGCCCGCCCCGCCCTCGCCGCCCTGGAGGCTAACCTCGCTAACACGCGCTTGGCCGAGAGGGCCGAGATCGTGCGCGCAGACGCCTTTGCGGCACTGCCCCTCGTCGAGGCCCGAGCCCCCTTCGACCTCATCCTCGCCGACCCGCCCTATCGTATGATGCTCGGAGGCAAGGGAGGAGTCTTGGACCTGCTCGGCTGCCTGGCAAGCGGCGCGGCGCTGGGTGCCCGGGGTATCCTCATCGTCCAGCACGACGCGCGCGCACATCTGCCGGACGTCGTCGGCCCCTTGACAGTGACCGACCGCAGGGAGTATGGGGGGACGACGCTGACCCTCCTTGAGCGGGCAGACGCTGCGAGCTGCCCCGCCGCTCACACCACGGGCGGATAGAAGCACATGACCTCGAGGGGCTCGGAGCCCTCGGAGGCGAGCCGGTAGGGCTTGCTGAGGCATGCGGGCATGAAGTAGAACTTCCCGCGGTGCAGCGGCACTTGGCCCCACGGTCCGTCCATCACCCCCTTGCCGCTGATGCCGGCGACGCAGTAGAAGCCCTGGTCGCCGGGCATCGAGAGGCGGCCGCGGACGATGAAGCGCTTGACGTCGAAGTACTGCTTCGCCTCGTCGGGCACGAGCTTTTCCTCGACGCTGCCGTTCTCGCGGCGGACGACCTCGGGCGTGCGGCGCACGTAGCCGTTGAGGTAGTCGAGGGGCATCTTCTTGAAGGTCACGGCCTCCAGCGCCGTCTCCCAATCCAGCCCGCAGGCGGCGTCCTGCTTGCCGAACGGGAAGCCCTCCCACTCGGCCAAGATGTTCCAGTCGGTCGGTTCCTGCGGCTCCATGATGCACACGCCGGAGCCGAGCGAGTGGGCGTAGCTGTCGCGCAGGAAGATGATGTCGCGGGGGTGGGGGACGAACTCGTGCATGTGTCGCAGCATCTCGTCGCGGTCCTGGGCCTCGAGCCACTTGCGGAAGTCGCGCGGGTCAATGTCCTCCTTCCAGCCGATCCAGGTCTTGGCCTGGGGGCGGGTGTCGAGGACGACCCAGGCCTCGTTCTTGCCGTAGTCGTCGTGGAGGTGTTTCTTGGAGAAGGCGGGCGAGGGGTGCCAGTGGACTGGGATGTGGGCGTCGTCGCCGACGTCGAAGATTTTCACCAGGATGCCGAGCTTGGTGCCGAAGCGCTGATGGTGCTTGGCGCCGAGGCATTCGACAGGGAGCGCCTTGAGGAGGTCGTGGAGAAGGACGACTTGGCCGTCGGGGAGGTAGATGCGGCTGAAGCCCTTGTCGGGGGGATTGTCGCGGCCGGGGGTCACGGCGCGGTTGGTCGAGAAGAACCACTCTTCCGAGCGGAAGTCGTCCTTGGGGTCTGGCTCGCCCATGAACTTCGCCCGCAGCTTTCCGCCGTTGTAGAAGTGCAGGTAGGTGTGGGGGGCGATTGGGACGGGTTTTTCAATCGCCCGCTTGAACAGGTCCGTGGTCGCCATAGCGGTGCTCTCCTCGGGCGGTGAAGGGGACAGGTCTCTTTCTACAACGAGAATCTAACGCATGGGGGCAGCGGCTGTCAAGCGTGGTTTCGCCTCCGTCGCGGCTTGGCCCCGAGCCGATGTGCGCGCGTTCGGGTGGTTGGCGGCTGTCAGGCTTGGTTTCGGCTCAGCCGCAGGTCGCACAGCTCGAGCTCGAGTTCCTCGACGCCTCGGAAGCCGTTGAGCTTTGGGGTGAAGGCGATGTCGCAGGCGACCTCGCCGGCGGCGATAGTCTCGTAGAGGTCACCCATGCGAAAGCCCACAACGCGCAGGCTCTTGTCGCCCTGGCGCACGCAAAAGGCGACGTGTTGCCCCTGGTTGCCCATGAGGGTTGGCCGGCCGGCCACTACGACGTCGCAGCAGGCCAGGACGGGCGGCTGGTTGCCCTGGCCGTGTGGGGCGAGGCGCTCGAACTCGCGGACGAGTGCCGGGCTGAGGGCGGCGAGGGCGACCTCGGCGTCAATCTCGATCCGCCCGCACGGCTCCCAGTCGGCCAGGCGGCGGGTGGCGGTGGCCTCGAAGAGCTCGCGGAATGCCTCGAGGTTGGTTCGCAGCACCTTGACTCCGGCGGCCTGGCTGTGGCCGCCGAAGCCGAGGAGGACCGCCTCGCAGGCCTCGATGGCCTCGAAGAGGTTGAAGTGGGGGACTGAGCGCGCGGAGCCGCGCCCCACCTCGCCGTCCATGGCCACCAGCACGGTCGGGCGGGAGAACTCCTCGGCGAGCTTGGCGGCCACGATGCCAACGACGCCTGCGTGCCAGCCCTCGTCGGCCAGCACGATGGCGCGGCGGGTCGCCCAGTCGCTGACGTCGGCCAGGCGGCGGCGGGCGTCGGCGAGGATGGCCGCTTGGATGCGCTGGCGCTCGCGGTTCTTCTCGTCCAGCTCGCGGGCGATTGCCGCGGCTCGCTCGGGGCAGGCGCAGGTGAGCAGCTCGACGCAGAGGTCGGCCTGTGCGAGGCGGCCTGCGGCGTTGAGCCGCGGGCCGATTCCGAACGCGATGTCGCGCACGGTGAGCGGACGGCCGTCCAGCCCTGCCTGGCGGATGAGCGCCACGATGCCCGGGTTGGTCGAGGAGCGGAGAGCTGGAAGCCCGTAGATGGCGAAGATGCGGTTCTCACCCAGCAGCGGCACAACGTCGGCCACCGTCCCCAGCGCCACCAGGCCCATCGCGTCGAGGAGGAACTTGCGGAACTGCTCTGAGACCCGCTTGCCGGGGGTGCAGCTCTGTGCGAACGCCCAGGCGAGCTTGAAGGCCACGCCCACGCCCGATAGGTCCCGGAAGGGGTACAGGCTGCCCGTGAGCTTTGGGTTCACCACGGCCACCGCCCGCGGGAGGCGATGCGACGGCTCGTGGTGGTCGGTCACGATGACGTCCACGCCCAGGTCCCGCGCCAGCTCCACCTCGGCGGCAGCAGAGGTCCCGCAGTCCACGGTGACGATGAGGCGGACGCCCTGCGCGGCGGCGGCCTCCACGGCTTCGGCGTGGAGGCCGTAGCCTTCCTCGACCCTGTGGGGGATGTAGACCTGCGGCTCGGCGCCCACGAGGCGTAGCATCTGCACCAGGAGTGAGATGGCGGTAACGCCGTCGGCATCGTAGTCGCCATAGACCAGGATGCGCTCCTGGTTGGCAATCGCCGTCCGCAGGCGGGCCACCGCCAGTTCGATGTCGGGCAGCGACCCAGGCTCGTGCAGCCCATTGAGGTCGGGGTAGAGAAACCCGCGTGCCGCCGCCGGCTCGTTCAACCCGCGGTTCACCAGGAGGTGGGCGAAGAGGTGTGAGACGCCCAACGCCTCCGCGAGCTCGGCGCGCGCGCGTTCGTCACAGTCCCGGAAGACCCACTGCTTCCCTGTGAGGCTGAGCTGCCGCTGATTGGTTGACGCCGCCATCATTCACCCGCGATGATCTTGTCCATCGCCTCCGAAATCCCGCGGAGCACGGCCTCGTCGCCGCCGCGCACCTCGGCGGTGAGCCAGCCGTCGTAGCGGATGTCGCCCAGGGCCTTGCGCACCGCCGGCCAGTTCACGCTCCCCTCCCGCAGCGGCACGAATTGCCGGGTCTTGAGGTCGAAGTCCTTCAGGTGGATGCGCGCGATCCGCCTCCCCAGCGTCCGAATCCAGTGCTGCGGGTAGCCGTAGAGCAGGATGTTCCCCACGTCGAAGTATGCCTTTACCCAGGGGCTTCGAAAGCCGTCCACATATGCCTTGAACTCCACCGGGCTGAGGAGGAACCTGTTCCAGACGTTTTCCACGGCGATGACTACGCCGAGCTTCCTGGCCGTCGGCAGCATCTTGCGGATGGCGGCCTGCGAGCGCGTCAGCGCCTCCTCATACGTCACCTCCTCCGTCACCACTGCCGGCACCAGCAACACGCAATCGGTGGCCAGGTCGCGCGCATTGTGCATCGAGGTCATCAGCCCCCTGATGCTCTTGGCGACGACGCTCTTCTTGGGGCTGGAGAGCGGGAAGCCCCAGTGGTCGGAGTTCATGATGTCCACGATAGCGATGCCAGTGTTGGCCGCAGCCCGTTTCAGCGCCCGCACGTCGGCCTTCTTCTTGATCGTCCCGGGCTCCACCCCCTCGAAACCGACCTTTCTGGCGAGGGCTAGACGGGCCTCAAGCTCCATCTCGGCCGGCAAGAGGCCCAGACAGCACGCCTTCTTCATCGGGGCGTTCCTTTCCTGGCTTCGGGCCGGAGCGCTCTATGGCTTGTGGGCGCCGCATGCAGCTATGCATCATAGCGTGTGTGCCGCCAAGTTTCAAGCGGAAAACCGGGAAAAGACCGCAGCCACCGACTCTGGTGCCGGATGCTAAGCCTCTTCGCTCCGAAGCAGCGCGCTATCATAGCCTAGGGCGTTGACTGGGGCTGTCGTGGCACGCTCCGTTGGGGCTACGAGCAAGAGCAGAAGGTTTGGGGGCCATGCCGCGGGAAAACGGTCATACTCCGCTGAAGGCGGAGAAGCCGCCGTCAATGGGGACGACGATGCCTGTGACGAACCGCGCGGCTGGGGAGAGGAGCCAGACGACGGTGCCGATGAGGTCGTCTGGCACGCCGAAGCGGCCCATCGGGGTGTGCTCGATGATTGTCTTGCCGCGGGGCGTCAGGTCGCCCGTCTTCTCGTCAATCAGCAGGAAGCGGTTCTGCTCGCCGAGGAAGAAGCCTGGGGCGATGGCGTTGACGCGGATGGCGGGGGAGTAGTTCTTGGCCATGTGGACGGCGAGCCATTGGGTGAAGTTGCTGACGGCGGCCTTGGCGGCGGAGTAGGCTACGATGCGGGTGAGGGGGCGGAAGGCGTTCATTGAGGAGGTGTTGAGGATGACCCCCTGCTTGCGGTCGGCGAAGTGCTGGCCGAAGACCTGGCAGGGCAGCAGCGAGCCGAGGCAGTTGAGCTCGAAGACCCAGCGGATGGCCTCGGGGGGGATGTCGAAGAAGGAGAGCTGGTCGGTGGCGGTGGCCTTGGGGTTGTTGCCGCCGGCGCCGTTGATGAGGATGTCGGCGTGGCCGAAACGTGCGATTACGGCGTCGCGCGCGGCCTCGATGCTGTCGCGCTTGAGGACGTCGCACGCCACGCCGATCGCCTCCCCGCCTGCTTGCGCGATGTCGTGGGCGACGGCCTGGGCGGCGTCCGCGCGGAGGTCGAGGATGGCGAGCTTGACGCCCAGCTCGCCTAGGGCCTTGCAGATGCCGCTGTAGAGCACTCCCGCGGCACCCGTCACCACGGCCACCTGGCCGTCGAGGGAGAAGAGGCTGCGGAGTTCGTCGCGGGTCATGGGTTCATCCTCTCCTGAAGGGGGCGATGTGGCGGCCGAGGTGGCGCTCGAGCATCGCGGTGTAGACGTCCTCGTGCTGGCGGAGGGCGTTGAAGAGGCGGTCGCGAAAGCGCGGCGAGCCGTCGTCACCCCTCGCGTTGAGCACCGAGCCATAGGTCACGTGGAGCACCTCGCGGGCGTCGAAGTGGTCGAGGAGGGCCGGGAGCTGTCCGTCCGGCACGCCGTCGAGCGAAGGCATCCGCCGTGGGTCGGCGGAGACGTGGTAGGACGCGCGGTCCGTCGCATAGTGCTCGCGTGCGAAGGCGACGATTTCGCGGAAGAGCTCGGGGGCGACCGCGGCGATGGCTCGGAGCGCTTCAAGGTAGCTCGTTCCCGCGGTCTTGACGTGGAGCAGGTCGCCCGCCACTCGCGCGGCGACGGGATAGATGGCGAACTTGTCGCTGCCGGAGTGGATGCTGAGCTTGTAGGGGCCGAGGGCGCGGGCTACAGCGGCGTGCTGGGCAAACGACTGCTCGAAGGCAGCCAGGGCCTGCCCTGAGCTTGTCGAATGGTCACCCATGTAGTCCACGCCCTTCTCAAACCGCCCCACGAATCGCGGTGCAAGGCTCACCCAACGGACGCCCAGGCGCCGCAGCTCGCTCGCCACGAAGTAATGCTCGAAGGAAGAGGTCGGCGAGGCCGTCTCGTCAACCGACATCTCCAGCTCGAAAGGCTCCTTGCCCTTGACTTCGGCCAGGCGGCGATACAAGCGCGCCGTGTGGGCGATTGCGGCGCCATACTTGGCCGCCGCGCGCAACACAACTTGTTCGCTCGGCGTAGGGCAGATGTCCTCTGCGAGCCTCGGCCTCTTGCCCGCATAAGCGGCGAGGCACTCGGCCGCGCCGCTCTCCAGCGCGTCCCAGGGCAGGGCGCTGAACTTCGCGCCAAGCTCCTCGCCCGACGCGTCGGCGGCCGCGTCGTCCACGTGTGCGCCCGGGTCAATAGTGAACAGCGTGAAGCCGGCCTGTGCGCAGGCCTCGACGTCCTCGATGGTCTTCAGGTGGTCGGCATCGGCGCCGAAGCCCTCGCGGAAGCCCTCCTGGAACGCCCCCCAGGTCGCGCCGTCGAGCACATCGGCCGGGCTGCGACCCGTCCGTGTCATCTCGCGGATGGACTGCTGGGCGAGGAAGGCGCGCAGGCCCGAGCCGCGGACCGCACGGACGTGGCCCGGCGTGGCCAGCCCCAGCCGGTCGCCGAGGCCGAAAGACGGCGCCAGCCCCACGCACTGCGGGGCGAGAAAGGGGATACTCGCGCGGAGCGCCGCGGCATTGGCCTGGGTCCGTGGGCAGAGCTTGATCGCGACCCGGACGCCCTGGAGCTCGCAGGACTCGGTTGCGCCGTGGAATCGGTCGAAGGCCGGTGGGACACTGGTTGCGTCGCAGGCCAGGCCCAGGTGCTTCTCGTAGGGCGAGCGGGCCAGGAAGTATATCACACGGTCGCAGCCCGTCACCGATGCCGGGTAGACCTCCATGTCGCACGCCACCGAGAGCAAGCTGGCGAGGCGTTCTGGCCATCTCGCACGTGGCGCCAGCCCCTCCGCCACCAGCATCACCTGGAGCTCGTACATGCGATCCCCTGCACACGGAAGCGTCTTGACCTGGAGCCTGCGCCTATTCTAGCCGCGCGGACCGCGGTGTCAAATGCCCATGCCCGGCACCAAAGGGGCGCCGCTGTATCCCATGTGAGGCGGCGGGCCGACCGGGAGCCACGTGGGCGACCTCGACTTCCTGGCCCTTGCGCAGCGGGTGGCCGAGGTCGAGGCCAGGGCGGAATGCGTCTGGCCAGTCGGTGGCCACCACGGGCGTCCCATCAGGATGGGGGCAGGTCACCAGAGGCTTCTGACGTGGGGGTAGGTGAGGATTCGCCTGTCTTTAGTGAGGACCGTGGCGTCCTCCTCTCTGGCGCTGGCGACGATGATCTGGTCTGCCGGGTCGCTATGGAACGGGGCCGGGAGGGCAGTGGACCGGCAGGCAATCCTCGGGGAGAGTAGCACCAGCCGCAGCCTGGGCATCTGGAGCGCTTGCTCGATCCACGCCTCGGGGTCGCACGAGATGCCAATCCTGCCACACTCGACCAGCTTGGCGAACTCCCACGGCGAGATGGCGGATAGCAGCAGCTCCTCGTACGCTCCCGGGTCAGCGATGAGCTCCCGCACTCGCCGAGACAGGCGCCGGGGCCGCGCGTTCCACCACACCCATACGTGGGTGTCCATCAGGTACTTCACCGACACGCCTCCCAGAGCTCCGGACCCAGGGGCGAGACGATGTCCTTCTCGAAGACCAGTGTATGCGCCAGCCGGCCCGGGGTGGCGTCGGAGGGCGCGCTCTGGAACGGGATCACCTGCACGAGCGGCTTTCCGCGCTTCGTGATCACCAGGCCGTCCTTCGTCGAGGCAACGCGGTCAATCATGGCCAGCGCGTGGCTCTTGAAGTCACTGATGCCAACCGTCTTCATATCGTGCCTCCGATCTCTACCACCAATATAGTCAACTGGATTGGTCATGTCAAGGCTTTACGCGGGCAAGGTGCGTCCGGGCGGCGGCGGCCTTGACTCTCAACTCCGGCGGCAATAAGATGGGGGTTGGGGGGAGCGTAGGGCGGCTCGATTGGGGTGGCCTGATGCATATTGCGGGGCGGGCGCTCCTGGCCTTGTCAGTGAGCCTGGCTGCGGCGGCGGAGGCGGACGCTGAGCGGCGTCCGTGGCCAGGAGCTGCCGGGCTTCGGGAGGCGCTGGAGGCCATCCTCGCCACGCCGGCGGCGCGGGCGCAGCCGGAGCCTGCGGGCGAGGTGGCGATTGACTATTCGCCCACCTCGCGGGCCGCGGCGGTGCTCGGCGAGGCCCAGCGCGCGGAGCAGGAGCGCAACTGGCGCCGCGCTGCCGAGCTCTATCAGCGTGTGCTCGACGAGGCGCCGGGCGAGTTGTGCCGCCACTCGTCGCGTCTCTACGTCCCAATGCAGTCCTTCGTCGAGGAACGCCTGGCGGGTCTGCCGCCCGAGGGCCTCGCCGCCTATCGCAACCTGGTGGAAGCGCAGGCCGCCGAGCTCTACGCCGCCAATTCTCAATCGTCGCTGGAGCAGGTGGCCAGCCGCTTCCTGCTCAGCTCTTGCGGTGACAACGCGCTCGACCGTCTGGCGACGGCGTGGCTGGCGCGGGGCGAGCCTGGCCGGGCCTTGAGGGCGTGGCGCCGCCTGCTGCGGTTGTGCCGCGATAGCGATGTCGCCCCCGGCCCTCTGGCCGCGAAGCTCGCCGTGTGCCTCCTTGAGCTGGGCCGCCGCGACACGGCCCAAGCGTTCATCGCTCAGGCCGCTAAGCTGCTGGGGGATGAGGCGAAAGTCGAGGTGGCGGGCAGGACGCTTCGCATTTCAGATTTCAGATCAGAGATTTCAGATTCCAGACACAATCAGCAATCAGCAATCCGCAGTCCCCAATCCCCTATTCGCCTTGGGCCGCTGGCGTGGGCCGATGCGCTCGCCGCAAGGGAGACGTCGCGGACGACGTTCGTGCCGCGGGGGCAACTTGTCCTCGACGGCGAGCGGGTGACGACGGGGGAGCCGGCGGTGCGGGTCGCACCCGTCGTTGCGGGCGGCGCCGCCGTTTATCCCACGCGGAGAGGTGTCGCCGCGCGCTCGGTGGCCACGGGGAAACTCGCTTGGGAGCGCCCCTGGTCGGACGGTCCGGCGTGGCGGACGAGTGGCCCGTTGTTCTCGGAGGCCGGCTTCTCCGTTGGCCGTTGGTCCTGCTCGGCCAATGCCGATAGCGTCTTCTGCTCGCTGCCGTTTCTCGTGGCGGCCCGGCCCGACCGTGCGGAGGTCAGGGGGGAGCTCCTGACGATGGGCGTGCGGACCGGCCAGCCGTTGTGGCGGCGAGGCACGGAGGACGTTTACCCTGGTGAGCGTGGCGGCGGGTGGTTCGCCTCGGCGCCTCTGCCGTGCGACGAGCGGCTGGTCGTGGGGTTGCGGGGCGGCGGGGGCGGGGACGAGTTCCACCTCTGCTGCCTTCGGGCGCGGGACGGTGCGCTCGCGTGGCGGACGTTTATCGCGGGGCGGCCGTCGGACCCGTTGTATCGCTGGGGCCGCCCGCAGGCGTGGTTTGAGGGGATGCCGGCCGAGGGCCGCGGCCTTGTGGTGGCCAACGCCGGCGGCGGCATCGTGGCCGGTGTGGAGCTGGCCACAGGGGCCATCCGCTGGCTCGCGCGCTACGACCAGGTGGCCGCCCGACGCGGCGGCTGGCGCTGGTATCCCCACGACGGCTGGCGGAGCTGGACGCCGCTGGTGGCGGACGGCGTGGTGTATGCCACGCCGCAGGATTCGGACTTCCTCTATGCGATTGAGCTGGATTCGGGCCGGCTCCTGTGGCGCAGGCCGCGGGGGGACGGCCGCTACATCGCAGGCGTTCAGGATGGCAAGGCTTTCGTCGTTGGCTCCACTGCCCTGTGCCTGAGTGTGGCCGGCGAGGTCGAATGGCAAGTGGCGCTGCCGTCGGCCGCGGTCGGGCAACCGGCGCTAGCGGGCCACGTCCTCCACGTGCCTCTTGCCGACGGCATCATCTACCTCCACACGGCGACGGGCGGAGAGCTGGCCTGGACCTCCTGGGAGGACTGGGGCCGGGCGCAACCCGCCGCCGCATCCACACACATTGGCTCGGGCGACCTGGCAATCGCCGAGGGCAAGCTCTTCGTCGCCACGCCGTTCGCGCTCAACGTCTTTGCCCCTCTGGAGCGGCGGGAGGCCGTCGAGCGCCAGGCGGCCGCCGAGCCAGACGAGCCGTTGTCCCACTACGCCCTCGCTGTCGAGCGCCACTGGGCGGGCGATGCGGTGGGCGCCGCCGAGTCTCTTGAGAAGGTGCTTGAGTTGGGCGCTCGGAGGCCCGGCGCGGCCTCGGCGGCCGTGCTGGCCGACGCGCGGCGGCGGCTGTCGGCCTGCTATGGCGAGCTCTCGCGTCAGCATGAGCGGGCCGGCCGCTCCGACCTCGCGCTCGCCGCCTGCGAGGCTGCTCTGCGCTTCGTCCCCCAGGGCCACGAGCGTCAGACGCTCGGGCTTCGCCGTGGCGCTCTCGCGCGTTCGGCGCGCAGGTGGGATGCGGCGGTGGCGGCTTATCAGGATGTGCTTGCTGCCGCCGCGCCGGGTGACGCGGCTTGGGACTCCGCGCGCGACGGGCTCGGCGCGCTTCTGCGCGAGGTGGGCCGCGAGCCCTATGCCGCCCACGACCGAGCGGCGGCCGCGGCGCTCGAGCGGGGGAGCGAGGCAGAGCTGCTGGACGTGATGAGGCGCTATCCCAATGCTGCGGCGGCCCCCGACGCGATGGCTCGGCTGGCGGAGCTTGCCGAGCGTGCTGGTCGGCCGGCCGAGGCGCGCCTGTGGCTCTACCAGCTTGCGCGGGACCACCCGCAGTCCCCCCTCGCTCCCGAGGCTCTTCACCAGTTGGCCATCGGCTACGCGCGCGCCGGCGCGCCGGCGATGGCCCGGGGCGCTCTCGAGCGGCTTCGACGCGCCCACCCCGAGTGGCCCGTGCCGACGCAGGCTGGGGCCGCTGCGGAGCTCGACGCGGGCGTGTTCCTGGCCAGGCACTCGCCCGGCCAGTTCCCTGTCGCGGGCGCGCCGCCAAAGCCGCCGTTCGGGGTCGGGTGGGAGATTCGTCCCAACTATGGCGCGGCAGGGTTGCGCATCGTGAGTGACCCCGCCGGTTCGCCTGCCGAGCTGCTCGTTATGGCAGGCCGCTCGTTGGAGTGTCGAGCGGCCGCCGACGGCTTGCTGCGATGGGCCGACCGCCCGGGATGGCTCGGCATCCAGATCGTGGATGCGGACAGCTCTGGCGGTGGCGTGCTTATTCGCGGCACGGTGAGCGACGGCAACGATGCGCCCGCGGAGCGCGCCGGGCTGCGCGGCGGCGACATCCTCGTGAGCTTCGACGGCAGGCGGCTGCGCGACACCCAGGACCTAATCACCACGTGCACAGAGCGGCGGGCCGGCTCCGTGGTGCGACTGGAGTTCCTGCGCGACGAGGCGATGCGCACGGTGGAGGTCAAGCTGGGTGCGCGTCCGAGCCTGCGGACCGACGACGCCCTTCTGCCGCCGGTTGGCCTTGTTGGCATCGTCGGCGGCCACGCCCTGGTGCGCAAGGCGAGCCGCGTGGACGCCGTAAGGCTGTCGGACGGGGAGGTCGCCTGGTCGCGGGCGCTGGACGAGTCGTGGCGGCTGCCCGACGGCGCGACAGAGGTCCTCGGGGCGGCTGCGCCGGGGGTGGCGGTGCTCGCCGACGCCCTGGGGCGCCTGATGGCGCTCGACCCCGCGACTGGCCGGCCGCTCTGGACAACGCAGCTCGGCGAGCCGACGGTGCACGAGATGACGCTCGGGGAGCATGGCTTGGCCGTGGCCAGCTCGTCCCCGCCCACGGTGCTGCTGCTCAATCCTCTGGACGGCCAGGTAGTCTTCGAGGCCGCCGAGCGTCGCGCTGCGGGCGCCCCCGCGATGGCTCTGGACAGGGCGGGGCGGCTCTGCTACGCTATGAGCGGTTCCGTGGGCTGCTACGACGCGACGCTTCGGCGGCTGCTGTGGGGCGCGGACGTGCCCAACTTCGCGGCCCGCCAGGTGCGCGTGGGGGGCGCGGTCGCAGTGTTCCACGGGGTGGACGCCCAGGGTGTCGAGGTCCTCGAGTGCCGGCACCTTGCGACGGGCGAGCCGGCGTGGTCGCTGGCGCTGGCGCGCGGCGAACGCCTCGTGCTGGCCGAGGCTGGGGCGGATGCGCTCTACATCGCGTCGCGCCAGGGCGCGCGGTTCGTGGCCCGACGCATCGAGCACTCCACGGGCCGGGTGGCCTGGACGCAGAGCCTTCTGCGGCAGGAGGAGCTGGCGGCCTGGGACGCCAGCGGCCCTGCCCTGGTGCTTGGCCTCACAGTTGTGGACGACACCACGGGGGTGCGGCGTGCAGATGTCGCGGCGCTCGACCGTGCGACAGGTGAGGTGCAGCAGCGCCTGACGCTGGGGATGGGGGTACTGGCGGCCCTCGGCCGTGTCGGCCCCGCGCTCTGTGCGGTGATTGAGGGCGAGGCGGCCGTGCCGCGCGCCCCGGCCTGGTTCGGCGACGAAGTGGTCGGCGAGCCGCCGCGCTTCCGCATCGTGCGGCTCACCGGAAACCCATAGAAGAACGGAGCGACTGAATGGCATCATTGGAGACACCGGAGGGGGTCGTGCCTCTCGCCGCGGCTGAGTCGGACCTCGAGGCGGTGCAGAAGCTCAACCAGGCCTACCAGAGCATCCGCGCCGAGCTCGCCAAGGTCATCGTGGGGCAGACGGAGGTGATCGAGCACCTGCTCATCGCCGTCTTCGCCCGCGGCCACGGGCTCCTCGTCGGCGTCCCGGGGCTGGCGAAGACCCTTATGGTGAGCACTCTGGCGCGGGCGCTCGACCTGAGCTTCAGCCGCATACAGTTCACCCCCGACCTCATGCCCTCGGACATTACGGGGACCGAGGTGATCATGGAGGACAGGAGCACAGGGGAGCGCTCGTTCCGCTTCCTCAAGGGGCCGATCTTCTCGAACGTCATCCTGGCGGACGAGATCAACCGGACGCCGCCGAAGACGCAGGCGGCGCTGCTGGAGGCGATGCAGGAGCGACAGGTGACGGCTGGGGGCCAGAAGCGGCCGCTGCCCGACCCCTTCTTCGTGCTCGCCACGCAGAACCCCATCGAGCAGGAGGGGACCTATCCGCTCCCCGAGGCCCAGCTCGACCGCTTCATGTTTGAGATCATCGTCAACTACCCCAGCGAGGAGGAGGAGTTCAGCGTCCTCCAGCGGACGACGGCGCCGCACGGGGCAGAGCTTTCGCGGGTGCTCAATGCGCAGGAGATCATCGCGCTTCAGGAGCTGGTGCTCAAGGTGCCGGTTGCGGAACACGTGATCCGCTACGCGCTGCGGCTGGCGCGGCTCACGCGGCTGGACGAGGCGGGTGCGCCGGACTTCGTGCGCCGCTACGTCCGCTGGGGCGCCGGCCCGCGGGCCGGGCAATACATGATCCTCGGCGGCAAGGCGCGAGCCGTCCTCAACGGCCGCTACTATGTCTCGACCGAGGACATCCGCGCTGTGGCTCACCCCGTCCTGCGCCACCGCATCATCACCAACTTCATCGCCGAGGCCGAGGGGGTGACGACAGACAAGTTGATCGCGCGGCTGCTGGAGGCCATCCCTGTGAGCGAGCGCGATCTGGCCGCCGACCGGCGGCTCGCCGACGTGCTCCAAGAGGCCTGACCGCCACCCCGCCGCCGGCCCCGATCGGCCCGCCGAGCCGTCCGGAGGAGGGCGCTTTAGGGGCGATCGGCAGCGTGAAAGGGCTTTTCGGGCACAAAATCAGCCCCGGAAGGCCAAGAAACGCGATTTTGGGCGATTTTTCCCTTGACAAGAGCCGCGATAGCCATTATATAGTATGTGGTAAGCGTTAGGACTGCGGCCCATTGGGGGCGGGCAGCCAGCGTTACCAGGAACCTCTTTTAGGGGGTGTGGGCAAGTATGGCGAAGAAAGCAGAACCGATGGTAGTGGGCAGCAAGGTGCGCGCGGCCATTCGCGCCAAGGGCGCCATGATGTCCGGCGAGCTGCTGGATGCCTTGAATGCCAAGGTGGCCTGCATCATTGCAGAAGCCATCGCGCGCGCGAAGGCCAACAAGCGCTCGACCGTGAGGCCGCAAGACCTCTAAGCCGCTGGTTCCTGCGGAACATAGGGGGACCTCTCTGGGGCGTGAGCCGCAGAGAGGTCTCTCTATTTCTGGGGCGCTGGCGTGACCAGCCTGTGGCCCAGCTCTGATAGGACGAATGGGTCCTACATGCTCTATTGAGCGCAGCGTCCCGGCTTAGGTCTAGCGCTGCCACCGCCACTACCGCTGCATCTGCGCATCGAGCCAGGCGCGCGTGAGGCCGATCACCTGGTCCTGCCAGGCGACGGAGTAGAAGCTGTGATTGGCGCCCTCGATGGTGCGGAAGGTGGCGGGGATGCCTTGCTCGCGGCAGTAGCGCTCGTAGAACTGTGGTGCGCCCACGGCCTCGTCGTCGCGGCTGCCGTAGATGAAGAGCGCGGCGCCACGCCAGCCGCGCAGCTCGCTCATGATGTCGCGGAGCGAGTCCTTGGGGTTGCGCGCCTTGCCGGCCGGGGACCTGCGGCCGAAGAGGACGCGGGAGATGACGCCGAAGCGCACCTGGCCGTGGAGGAGTTTGGCCCAGGTCTCGCGGCGGAAGAGCTTGCGGGCGTAGTCGGCCAGGAAGATGCCGCGCCGCCGCACCTCCTGCTGGCCGGTCTTGAAGGGGGCGAAGAGTGGGGTGGACCAGAGGATGAGGCCGGCGGCGTCCTTGTCGAGCGAGGCGGCGCCGAGGGCCACGTTGCCGCCCGAGCACAGGCCACACCAATAGGTCGCCCTCACGCCGGTGCGCTCGATGAGGAGGCGGCGTGCGGCCCGCGCGTCCTCGATCATCTCGTCGAGGGTGGTCGCCTCGTGCTCGCCATCGCTGTCGCCGCGGCCGCGGAAGTCGAAGGTCAGCGAGTGGTAGCCCGTGGCGGCGAGCTGGCGGGCCGCCTCGACGAAAATCCTGTGCGGCCCTACGCGATAACCCGTCCAGCCGTGTAGGAAGACGACGCCGGCCCCGCGGGGCTCCCGCTCGGGCGCGTGCAGGATGCCCACGAGGCGAGCGGGGCTGTGGAAGACGACGGGTGTTTCCACGCTTGGAACTGCTCCTGAAGCTCGATAGGACCTATAGGACCCATAGTAGGTGCTATTCCGCGAGGCACGCGCCGCATTTCAGGCAGCGCCCGTCGCGGCAGTCAGCCGTGGTTTCGCCTCGCTCGGCGCGGTGCTTTTCGGCGAGGAGGAAGTCCTTGGTAACGCCGGCGTCAATGTGGTCCCAGGGGAGGCGTTCGTCCTCGCCCCAGGTGCGGTTGGCGTAGTCGGCGGGGCGGATGCCTGCGGCCTCGAACGCCTGGAGCCAGAGTGGGTAGCGGAAGTGCTCGTCCCAGGCGTCTAGCTGTGCGCCCAGGCGCCAGGCTCCCTCGACGGCCTCGGCCACGCTGCGGTCGCCGCGGCTGAGGGCGGCCTCGATGTGGCTGCGTTCGACGTCGTGGAACTTGAACCTCACGCGGCGGCCGCGGGCCAGGGAGCGGATGCGCGCCTGCTTGGCCCGCAGCGCCTCCGGCTCGGCCATCGGCTCCCATTGGAACGGCGTGTGGGGCTTGGGGACGAAGGATGAGACGGCGACGTTGACCTCGCCGCCGCGCCCGCCGCGTTGGGCGGAGACCTGGTGGGCGAGGTCCACGATGGCGTCCACGTCCTCCTCGGTCTCGCCTGGGAGGCCGATCATGAAGTAGAGCTTCACGGCGCGCCAGCCCTGCTGGTAGGCCTGCCTGGCGCCGCACAGGAGGTCGTCGGTCGTGATGTTCTTGTTGATGCGGCGGCGGAGCGTGTCGCGTGCGGCCTCTGGGGCGACTGTGAGGGTGGACTTTCTGACGGCTCGGATGAGGGCTGGGAGGTCTGCAAGCTGGTCGTTCACCCGCAGGCTCGAGAGGGCGAGGTTGACCCTCAGCGGCGTGAAGGCGGCGTCCATCGCCTCGATGAGGGCGCGAAGCTGCGAGTAGTCGCTGGAGGAGAGGCTGGCGAGGCTGATCTCGCTGTGCCCCGTCGCGGCGTAGGCGGCGTGGGCGAGTTCGAGGAGGCGTTTGACCGATCGCTCGCGCACGGGCCGACGGGTCATCCCCGCCTGGCAGAAGCGGCAGCCCTGGGTGCAGCCGCGCATCAGCTCGAGCGTGATGCGGTCGTGCACCGTCTCGACGAAGGGCACGAGGGGGCGCTCGGGATAGGCCGCCTGGTCCAGGTCTTTGACGACCGCGCGGCTGATGCGTGTGGGGACGCTCTCGTGGAGGGGCTTCAGGGCGACGAGGCGGCGGCTCGCGTCGCGCTCCTCGCGGTAGAGCGCGGGGACGTAGAAGTGCGGGCTGGCCTCGGCGAGGGCGCGGAGGCGCTGGTCGCGCGGCAGGCCGCGGGTCGAGCGAATGGCCTCGGCGAGCGCGAGCACCAGCTCCTCGCCGTCGCCGACAGCGAAGAGGTCAATGAAGGGCGCGAGTGGCTCGGGGGCCATCGCCCCCGGGCCGCCCGCCACGATGAGGGGGTGGCGCTCGTCGCGGGCGGCTGAGCGGACAGGGATGCCCGCCAGGTCGAGCATGGCGAGGACATTTGTGAAGCACATCTCGTACTGGAGCGAGAAGCCGATGGCGTCGAAGTCGGCGAGCGGCGTGCGGGTCTCGATGCTCACGAGAGGCAGGCTGGCGGCGCGAAGCTCAGCCCGCATGTCGGGCAGGGGCATGAAGACCCGCTCGGCGGCGACGTGTGGCTGGCGGTTGAGCACCTCGTAGATGATGGCCAGGCCCAGGTGCGACATCCCGATGGGATAGGTGTCTGGGAACGCCAGGGCGAAGAGCAGGTCCACGTCGGCGTGGTCCTTCACCACGGCGTTCCACTCCCGGCCGATGTACTGCGCCGGCTGCTGCACGCGCGAGAGGATGGCATCATAGGTGGCGATGCTGGCCATAGGACCATTATACCGGTTGGTTGTCACCGGCGCATGAAGGTTTCTTCCGGCATCGGGGCCATCGCGCGGCGCGCGCCCGCGTCGGGGCCCAACGTGTCGGCGGAGAGGCTCGTCCCCCTGTGGGCGCTGACGTTGATGACCAGCGCGAGGCCGAGGAGCGACGAGAGCATCGAGGAGCCGCCGTAGCTGACGAGTGGCAGTGTGAGGCCGACGATGGGGAGCTGGCCGGCGGCCATGGCGGTGTTGATGATCGCCTGCGAGCCGAGCATGGCGATGACTCCGACCACGATCAGGCGCCCGGCGGCGTTGCGCACTTCCTCGGCCACGAGCCCGCACAGGACGAGGAGCAGCAGGTAGAGGGCGAGCACCAAGTTGGCGCCCGCGAAGCCCCACTCCTCGCAGATCACGGCGAAGATGAAGTCGTTGTTCCGCGTCTTCGCCGGGATGTAGTTCAGCCGGTTCTGGCTCCCGCGCATCCAGCCCTGGCCGAAGAGCTGCCCCGAGCCGATGGCGGCCTTGGCCTGCTCGAGCTGGTAGAGGTCCAGGCGGCGCAGGTCCCCCCGCACGCGTGGGTCGTCCTGTAGCAGGAACGCGCGCACGCGCTCCTTCTGATAGGCGTGGATGTGGGGCCACGCGATGGTTGCGGCCACAGCGAGCAGCGCCACGATGGCGCCCAGATGCCGCACGCGTGCCCCCGCAGCGTAGAGCATCGCAAAGACGATGGGGAGGAACACCAGTGCCATCCCCAGGTCAGGCTCCCTGACGATGAGGAGCATGGGAATGGCGACGAGGCCGAATGGGACCGCCAGCGCGAGGAGGCGCCCCTGGCCCTGGGTGTCCGTCAGATACCGCGCGAGGGCGAGAATGGTGAATAGCTTCATGAACTCGGACGGCTGCACGCGGAACGGGCCGAGGGGGAGCCAGCGCCGGGCCATGATCTCCTCGCTCGTCACCCCGAAGTACAGCACCAGCGCCAGCCCGCCCAGGCCGACGAGGTAGAGCGCGTAGGCGTGCTCGAGGAGGTGGCGATAGCTCAGGAACTGGAGGGCCAGGGCAAGGATGAGGCCGATGGCGATCCACTGAATCTGCTTGGCGGGACTCGAGGTGTAATAGCCCTCGCCCATCGGCCCGGAGCGGTAAGAGGCGCTGTAGACGAAGGCCAGGCCGATGGCGAGGAGCGCCCCCAGGACCGCCAGCAGCAACCAGTCGCGCGGGGTGAGGCGGAGGCGTCCGATCATGTCCCGCTCTCCCGCCTGGCGAGGCGCTCGCGGAAGCGCTCGCGCAGCTCGCGCCCCGGCACGCCCTCCAGGTATCGCTCGGGGAGGCGCTCCAGGATACGGCGGGCCAGGGGTGCGGCGACGTCGGCGCCGTGGATGCGCTGCTCCTCGTGCTCGATCATGACGGTGAAGGCTATGCGGGGGCTGGAGCAGGGGGCGAAGCCCACGAACCACCCGATGTTGCCCCTAGCGCCGCCGCGCTCGGCTGTGCTGGTCTTGCCTGCGACCTCGTAGCCCTGCTCCTGGGCGAAGTCGCCGTGGGCCTCCGAGCGGCCGAAAGCCTTGCGCGCCGTGCCCCCCAGCTCGTGGCACACCGAGCGCATCACCTTGTGGATGCGGTCGAGCTTGGCGGGGGTCAGGCGCAGCGTCTCGCTCGGGTCTTCCTCGGGCGTCCGCGGGCGGCCGTCGGCGCCCACCAGCTTGTCCACCAGCCTGGGCCTCACGAGGCGCCCGCCATTGGCGATGGCGGCCACGAAGCGGCAGACCTGGAGGGGCGTGACCTCCAGGGGGTACTGGCCGATGGCCACGTTGCAGGTCTCGCCGGCGTACCACGGCTCGCCGTACTTCTTGAGCTTCCAGGCGGGGGTGGGGAGGAAGCCTGGCCGCTCGTGGGGCAGGCTGACGCCTGTACGCTGCCCGAGCCCGAAGCGCTCGGCCCACTTCACCACGCCATTTATTCCGAGGAACTCGTTGGCCGTGCGGTAGAAATAGACGTTGCACGAGCGCTTGAGGGCGTTCTCGAGGTCCACGTGCATGGGCACGCTATGATTTTCGCACAGGTGGCCGAGGTAAGCGCCGGTGCACTCGATGCTGGCGGGGGCCTTGTTGTCTTCGAGGGCGCCGATGGCCTCGATGAGCTTGAAGGCCGAGCCGAGGGGGTATTGCCCCTGGATGGCGCGGTTGAGGAGGGGCGCGGTCTTGTCGTTGGGGTCGGGCGGCTTGCGCGGCAGGTCGTTGGGGTTGTAGCGGGGCGAGCTGGCCATGGCGAGGATGCGGCCCGAGGCGGCCTCCATGACGATAGCGGCGCCGATGTGGCCCTCGATGGCGGCCTCGGCCGCGCTTTGGACTTCGCGGTCGAGGCTCAGGTAGAGGTCGGCCCCATGCTCGGCCGGCACGTCTTCGAGGACCCTTTGGGTGCGGCGTGCGGCGTCCACCTCGAGGGTCTGAACGCCGCGTGCCGGGCGGAGGTCGAAGTCGAAGGCCCGTTCGATGCCCGTGCGGCCGATGAGGTCGTCGGGCAGGAAGCGCTTGGCCTCCGAGCCGTTGTAGCTCTCGCGCCAGCGCTCGAGTTCGGCGGCGGAGACGCGCTGGACGTAGCCCAGGGCGTGGCAGGCGAGGGACTCGTAGGGGTAGTTGCGGCGTGCGGAGGCTGCGACGACGAAGCCGGGGTAGCGGTCGGGATTCGTCTCTATCTCCGCCGCGGCGAGGAAACCGACGTCGCGCGCCACGACACACGGCTCGCCCAGCCGCCGCCAGCCGCGGCCGACCAGCGCCAGGCCCTCGAAGAACTCCTTGAGCAGCTCCGTCGCCGGCGCCTTGACCAGGGCCGCCACCGCCTCGAGGACCGCAGCCGCCCGCCTCGGCACGACCACCATGGCCGTGCCCTGCTCTTCGCTCTCGACCAGCTCGGTGCCGGCGAGGCGCAGAAAAGTGGCGGCGAGGCCGAAGCTCACCTCATAGCCTCCGCCGGCCGCGCGGTCCTTCACCACCACGGTCACGTCGCGCACGGCGGCGATCCGCTCGCGGCGCCGGAGCTCGTAGAGCTTGAGCACGGGCTTGCACACAAGCGGCCAGTCGGGGAGCGCGTTGGGCACGATGGCGATGTGAAAGCCCGGCTCGTCATAGGCCAGCAGCTCGCCGCCCGCCGCGCGGATCGCCCCGCGGCCGGCCTCGGTCCACTTAGTCTCCACCCGCACGTTCTCCACGTAGTCGCGGTAGTGTTCCCCGCGCACGACCTGAAGGTAGAACAGGCGCGTGGAGACCATCAGGAAGCCGCCGAAGGCCAGAATGAGGATGGCGCGGATGCGGAACCTAGACATCTGCGAACTCCGAGCGCCGCCGCAGCCCGAACCATCGCGGCCGCTGCCAGATCAGCCCGCCGAGGATGGCCGTCAGCAGCGCCGTGGCCAGGGCCGACAGCCCCAGGCGGCTGGCCACGAACCGCCAGTCCAGCTCCGTCCCCTGCGCCCCCAGCGCCAGGAGCGAGGCCAGGCTCGCCGCAGCCGAACACAGGAACCCCATCACGGCCCGCACGACGAAGTGGTCGGCGAGGGTGGCCGGGCGCTCGCGCGCGACGAGCCAGCCGAGCGCTGCGAAGACCGCCGTGCTCATGCCCAGCGGCTCGACCGAGAAGAGGTCGCGCCCGAGGCCCAGCGCCGCGCCCACGACGAAGCCCTCGGCCGGCCTCACCCCGAGGCCGAACGTTACCAGCAGCGCCACCAAGAGGTCGGGGAACGCGTCGCCGATGATCGCCAGGCGCATCAGCGTCGTCTGAAGCAGCACCCCCAGGGCCGCGACAAGCGCGAACGGAACCCAGCGCACACCGCGCCCTTCCTAGGCGTGAATCGCCTGGCCGAGCCACACCCGCGCCGCCTCCATCACCGCCTCGGGCAGTGTGGGGTGGGCGTGGATGCCGTGGGCCAACTCCTTCACCGTGGCCTCCAGGGCGATGGCCACCGCGCCCTCGGCCACGACGTCCGAGGCGTGAGGCCCGACCAGGTGGAGCCCGAGCACCTGGCCCGTGGCCTCGTCGGCCACGAGCTTGGCGAAGCCCGCCGTCTCGCCCATCGCCACGGCCCGGCCCAGGCCGGCGAGCTGGAACTTCGCGGCCTTGGCCTTGTGGCCCGCAGCCGCGGCCTCGGCCTCCGTCATCCCCACCGTGCCTACCTCGGGGTTGGTGAACACCGCGGCGGGCACGCAGCGGTAGCTGATGCGGCTGTTGAGCCCCGCCGCGTGCTCGGCGGCCACGAGGCCCTGCGCGCTCGCGACGTGGGCCAGCAGCATCTTGCCCGTCACGTCGCCGATGGCGTAGACGCCCGCGGCAGTCGTCTGACAGTGCTCATCAATCACCACGGCGCCGTTCTCCACCTTCACGCCCGCCTCCTCGAGGCCCAGGCCGTCGCTGAGCAGCCGCCTGCCGATGCACACGAGGGCCAGCTCCGCCTCCGCGGTCGAGCCGTCCGACAGCTTCGCGGCGACGGCGCCCGCCCCGGCCGCCAGGCTCTCCATCTTTATGCCCGTGTGCACCTTGACCTTGAGCTTCTTGAGGGCCTTCGTGACCTCTGCCGCGATGTCGGCGTCGAGGCCAGGCAGCAGCCGCTCGAGCATCTCCACCATCGTCACCTGCACGCCGAGCTGGGCGAAGATCGAGGCGAACTCGCAGCCGATGTAGCCGCCGCCGAGAATGAACACGCTGGCGGGCAGCTTGGTCAGCTTCAGCGCCTCGTCGCTCGTGATGACCCGCTGGCCGTCGAACGGGATAGCCTTGGGGCGCGCCGGCTCCGACCCTGTGGCGATGATGACCTTTTCGGCCTCCAAGACCTCTTCGCCGCCGGCATCGAGCCTGACGGCCACCCTCTTGCGGCCCGCCAGGCGGCCGCTGCCGACGACGACGTCCACCGCCGCGCGCTTGAGCAGCCCCGCCACGCCCCGCGTGAGGCGCGAGACCACCGCCTCCTTGTTCGCCTGCATCCTGGCGAAGTCCACGCCGACCGAGCCGATCTGGACGCCGAAGTCCGCCGCGTGCTTCGCCAGCGAGAAGACCTCGGCTGCATGGGCAAGGGCCTTGGTCGGGATGCAGCCGCGGTTCAGGCACACGCCGCCCAGCGCATCGCGTTCGACCACGCACGCCTTCTTGCCCAGTTGCGCGGCCCGCAGCGCCGCCACGTAGCCGCCAGGGCCAGACCCGATCACCACCACGTCGTACTTCGCCATACTCAGCCTCGCACGGGGAAGGGGGGAATCCGTCTCCACGCTCGATTATAAGCCCTCCCCACGCGGAGTCAACAGCAAAAACCGCGACGCCGCCCGGCACAGTTGTGCGGCGGGGGAGGCCGCACTATAATGGCGAGGCCAGGTTGACCCCTCGAAGGCACCGATCGGAGATGACCAGAAGCATGGACCCTAGAGCCTTCCGCGATGTGGACCCCGGCCAACGGGTGCTGATGGGGCCGGGGCCGAGCGACGTGCCGCCCCGCGTCCTCGCCTGTCTCGCCGCGCCCACCATCGGCCACCTCGACCCGAAGTTCCTCGCCATAATGGATGAGACCCAGGAACTGCTCCGCTACGTCTTCGAGACGCGCAACGACTTCACCATTCCCGTCTCGGGCACGGGGAGCGCGGGAATGGAGACGTGCTTCGTGAACCTCATGGAGCCGGGCGATGAGGTGGTTGTGTGCGTCAATGGCGTCTTCGGCACGCGGATGAGCGACATCGTGAACCGCCTCGGCGGTAAGCTGGTCAAGGTCGAGGTCGAGTGGGGGAGGGCGGTGCCGCCCGAGGCTGTGGAGCGGGCCGTTGCGGGCCGAAGGCCGAAGATCGTCGCGGTGGTCCACGCCGAGACCTCGACCGGCGCGGCGACCCGCCTGGACGACATTGCCGCAATCGCTCACCGAGCGGGCGCGCTTTTCCTCGTGGACGCCGTGACATCGCTCGGCGGGATGCCGGTGGCGGTGGACGCCAGCGGCGTTGACGCCGTCTACAGCGGCACGCAGAAGTGCCTGTCGTGCCCGCCCGGCCTGGCGCCCGTGTCGTTCAATGCCGCGGCGCTCAAGGTGCTGGAGGGCCGCAAGTCGCCAGTCGTGAGCTGGTATCTCGACATGGGCATGGTGCGGCAATACTGGGGCGGCGCGAGGAGATACCACCACACGGCGCCGATCAACATGGTCTATGCGCTCCGCGAGGCGCTCCGCATCATCGCCGAGGAGGGGCTGGAGGCGCGCTGGGCGCGCCACAGGTTGCACCATCGGGCGCTCGTGGCCGGCCTGGAGGCGATGGGGCTGAGGATGCTCGTGCCCGAGGCCGAGCGGCTGCCCATGCTCAACGCCGTGTGCATCCCCGAGGGGGCCGACGACAAGCGGGTGAGGGCGGCGCTCCTGGAGGGCTTCGGCATCGAGATTGGCGGCGGCCTCGGGCCGCTGGCGGGCAAGGTGTGGCGCGTGGGCCTCATGGGCCACGCCGCCTGCCGCAGAAACGTCACCCTCTTCCTCACCGCGCTCGAGGCCATCCTGAGGGCCGAGGGCGTGAGGGTCAACCCCGGGGGGCTGGAGGCCGCCGCGGCGGTCTACGCACCGCGATGATCCACTCCTCCCTGCTGCGCGAACTGCGACGCATCGTGGGGGCGGAACACGTCCTGGCGGGCCAGACCGACCGCGAGGTCTACTCCTACGACGCCTCCGCGGTCGTCGGCCTGCCGGACGCGACGGTTTTCCCCGCGAGCACGGCCGAGGTCGCCGCCGTGGTGCGGGCCGCGCTCGCCGAGGGCGTGCCAGTGGTCCCGCGCGGCTTCGGCACCAATCTCTCCGGCGGCAGCGTGCCCACCCACGGCGGCATCGTCCTCAGCCTGGTCCGGATGAATCGCATCGTGGCGGTCCAGCCCGAGCGGCGGACGGCCATCGTGCAGCCGGGTGCGACGAACCTGGAGCTTCAGAACGCCCTGGCCCCCCTGGGCTACTTCTACGCGCCCGACCCGGCGAGCCAGAAGGCCGCCACGATGGGTGGCAACATCGCCGAAAACTCCGGCGGGCCGCACTGCGTCAAGTACGGCGTCACCATCAACCACGTGCTCGGCATGGAGGTCGTCCTGCCCAGTGGCGAGGTGGCCGTCGTCGGCGGCGCGGCGCTCGACACGCCAGGGTATGACCTTCGCGGCCTGCTCGTTGGCTCCGAGGGCACCCTCGGCATCGTCACCGAGATGACCGTCCGCATCCTGCCTCTGCCCGAAACGGTCATCACGCTCCTGGCCGTCTACGACAGCACGGGGGCCGCAGCGCAATCGGTCTCGGACATCATTGCGCGCGGCATCGTGCCCGCAACGCTGGAGATGATGGACAATCCCGTCATCCGCGCGGTGGAGGAGAGCTTTCCAGCGGGCTATCCGAGCGACGCCGCGGCGGTGCTCATCATCGAGGTCGAAGGCCCCGCCGCCGGCCTCGACGCGCAGGCGCAGAGCATCGAGGAGCTCTGTCAGGCCAACGCCTGCCGCAGCATCCGCCGGGCGAGGAACTCCGCCGAACGCGACCAGCTCTGGGCCGGCCGCCGAGGGGCCTTTGGCGCGCTCGCACGCATCGCCCCGAACTTCTGGGTCTGCGATTGCACCGTCCCGCGCACGCGGCTGCCAGAGGCCCTCGAACGTGTCGGGGCCATCGCGCGGCGGCACGGCTTCCGCGACGGCAACGTCCTCCACGCCGGCGACGGCAACCTCCACCCGCTCCTGTTCTACGACGGCCGCGACCCCGACCAGGCCCGCCGCGTCCACGAGGCGGGCAAGGAGGTCATGCGGGCCTGCGTGGGCCTCGGCGGCACGATCACCGGCGAGCACGGCGTCGGCGTGGAGAAGCTCGAGGGCATGCGGCTCATCTACTCCGACGACGACCTCGCCTTCCAACTCGCCGTCAAGCACGCCTTCGACCCCGCCGACCTCATGAACCCGGGCAAAGCTGTCCCAACCGTTGGGCCGAGCGTGGGCCTCACAACCGTTCTTAGGCGGCCTCACGCGGGGCCTGAGGCCGGCCCTGGCGCGGCGCTGACGCCTGCGGACGCCGCCGATGCCTGCGAGATGGTGCAGGCCGCCATCGCGACCGGCCAGGCGCTGCTGCCAGTCGGCGGCGGGCGGCGGGCCGACTATGGCAACTTCTCACAGCGCCCCGTGGTCCCGCTGCGGAGCGAGAAGCTCACAGGCGTGGCCGACTATGATGCCGCCAACCAGAGCCTGGCCGCGGGCGCGGGGATGACGCTGGGCGCGGTGCAGGAGCTTCTCGCCGCCAGGCGCCAATGGCTCCCCATCCGGCCCCCGCTCGGGCTCGGCTCCACCCTCGGCGGCACCGTCGCCCTCGGCGCCGGCGGACCGGAGCGGCTCGCCTACGGCGCGCCGCGCGACCGCCTGCTGGGGCTGCGATTCGTCTCGGGGCAGGGGCGGCCCATCGCCGCCGGCGGGCGGGTGGTCAAAAACGTCGCCGGCTACGAGGTGACGCGCCTGATGGCCGGCTCGGCCGGCACGCTGGGCTTCCTCACGGAGCTCACCTTCCGCATCGCCGCGGTGCCCGAGGCCTGCCGCGCGCTCCGCGCCTGCGGCACCCTGGCGCAGTGTGCCGCGGCGGCCGCCGAAGTCCTTCGCTCCAGGCTTGACCCGGCCTTAGTCACCTGTGAACCCGCCCCCGGTCCCCCCACGTGTGATCTGGAATCTGGCACCTGGAGTCTTGCCGTGGGCTTTGAGGGCTTCGGCACCACGGTTGCCGCCCAGCTCGACGCCTGCGCCGCGCTCCTGCTCAAGGCCGGGCTGAGCGATAGGCAGGCATTCGACTACCCCGTCCTCGAAGGACCGCATGCGCAAGCCCTGGCCGCGCTCCACGAGGCCGCCTTCGTCGTCAGGGCCGATGTGCCGCTCGATATGGTCTCGGCCTTCATCTCCCAGGGAGCCGACGTCCTGAGCAACGGCCGGGTTCTCGCCGACTTCGGCTGCGGTCGTGTGGCCGTCGGGCTGCCGACGCTCTCGGACGAGCAGTGGGCGTCGCTGTGCGCCCTCGTGGAGAGGGCGGGGGGACACGTCGTCCTGGAGCACGCGCCCGCTGACTTCAAGAAGGGCCGCGAGGTCTTCGCCCCCGAGCGCGCCGACTGGCGGTTGATGCACCGCTTGAAGGCCGCGCTGGACCCCCACGGCGTCTTCGCCCCAGGCCGTCTGCCGGGCAGGAGGTGAGGGGGGCCGATTTGCGATTTGCGATTGCCGATTTCGGATTTCAGATCGGAGGATGCGCGATGACGCGACGTGAGTTGCTTGGCACCGCCGGCCTGGGTGTGGCCGCGGCGCGCGCGGTCGTCGGGGCGGAGGGGAAGCCGAGCGCCTGGCAGGTCGGCTGCTGGACGCGGCCGTGGGACAAGCACGACTACCGCGTGGCCCTCGACGCCATCGTCGAGGCCGGCTTCAAGCACGCGGGGCTGATGACGACCAAGGGCAAAGGCGGCCTGGTCATCTCCACCGCCACCACGCCCGAAGAAGCCCAACAGATCGGCGAGGAGGTGCGCAAGCGCGGCCTAAGCGTCCCATGCGTCTACGGCGGTGGGTTTCCGCTCGGCGAGCCGGGCGTCGCCGCGCTCAAGAAGCTCATTGACGCCTGCGTCGCGGCGGGCGCCAAGGCCCTGATGGTCGGCGGCACGGGCGACGCGAAGACCTACGAGCTCTACTACAAGACCATCGCCGATGCCTGCCCCTACGCGGCCGAGAAGGGGATGGAGATAGTGCTGAAGCCCCACGGCGGCCTCAACGCCACGGGGCCGCAGTGCCGCAAGTGCATCGAGCTCGTAGCACACAAGGCATTCCGCCTCTGGTACGACCCCGGCAACATCTACTACTACTCCAACGGCGAGCTCGACCCGGCCAAGGACGCCGCGACCGTGGACGGCCTCGTCAGCGGCGTGTGCATCAAGGACTACAAGCACCCCCGCAACGTGGCGGTGACGCCTGGGACGGGACAGGTGGACTTCAAGGCTGTGCTGGCGCTCCTCAAGAAGGGAGGCTTCACGAGCGGCCCGCTCGTCATCGAGACCCTCGCCCCCGGCGACCTCCCCGCACTGCTCGCCGAAGCGAAGAAGGCCCGCAAGTTCGTCGAAGACCTCGTGGCTCAAAGCTGAGCGAATGGACATAGCGAAGCACTACGACGCCATCGCGCGGTGCAACCGCTGCGGCTTCTGCCAGACGGCTTGCCCGATCTTTCGGGCGACCGGCCACGAGGCGGGCGTGGCACGCGGCCGCCTCGCGCTCCTCCGCGCACTCATCGAGGGGCGCATCGAGTGGTCGCCCGAACTCCAGGAGCCGCTCTTCGCCTGCCTGTTGTGCGGTGCCTGCACCGCCCACTGCTTCCCAGCCGTCGCCACCGCCGACCTCTTGGCCGCCGCACGCAACGACTACCTCGACAAGGTCGGCCGCAGCCGCCTCCACCGCCTCCTCTTCCATCGCCTGCTGCCCCATCCCCGCCGCCTGCGCCTGGCGGCCCGCGCCGCGGCCCTCGGCAACAAGACCCGTCTCACAGCCGTCGCCAAGGCCCTCGGCCTCCTGCGCATCTTCGGCCGCGACTTCCCACGCGCCGTCGAGATCGTCGAACGCTTCCCACCACAGGCGTTCCGCGACAGGACCAAGCCGGGCCACCTCGACGGCCGGGGCGACAGGCTCCACGTCGCATACTTCGTCGGCTGCGGCATGGACATCATGGCCCCGCTCGCCGCCCAGGCCACCCTCGACCTCTTGAAGGAGCGGGCGAAATCCGTCACCGTCCTCGACAACTGCTGCTGCGGCCTGCCCGCCGAAACCTACGGCGACCGCCCCGCCGCCCAGAAGCTCGCCGCCAAGAACCTCACCCTCCTCACCTCCGCCCCCTTCGACCTCATCGTCACCGACTGCTCGTCCTGCGCCGCCTTCCTCAAGAAATACCCCACCCTCTTCCCCGAAGCCGACCCCCTCCGCAAGGAGGCCGACAAGCTCGCCTCCCGCACCCGCGACGTCCTCCAGTTCCTGGCTTCGGCTCCCGTCTTGGCACGCAGCGGGCAGGACGCGGCCCATCTGATCGTCACCTGGCACGACCCATGCCACGCCTCGCGGGGCCAGAAACTCGTCAAGGAGCCGCGCGAGCTCCTCAAGTCGCTCCCCGGCATCGAGTTCCGCGAGTTGCCCGAGGCCGACTGGTGTTGCGGAGGCGCCGGCTCCTACGCGCTCTCACACTACGACCTTGCCCGCAAGGTCCTCGACCGCAAGATAGACAACCTTGTGAAAACCGGCGCAAGCGCCCTCGTCACCTCCTGCCCCGCCTGCATCATCCAACTAGGCTACGGCGTCCGCCTGCGCCGGCTCCCCATCCGCGTCTGCCACATCTCCGAGCTCCTCGCGGGCACCTGAGCTCGGCCCGCCTCCACACACTGACAGGGGATCAACGCGCGCATAGGGAATTGATCCTCTGTGCCAAATATTGGCACGCTCCCTAACCTCATATCGCTCATAGGCTTACGGCCGCCCGCCCCCGCGGCGCGACAGGGGTTGGTGGGGTGGCGGGGTGGGGGCGCGTGCCTGATGCGCCCTCTGTGAGGGGGAGGGGGATTGCTAACCCCTCTCCCTTCCAGGGAGAGGGCAGGGAGAGGGTCGGACGCCGAGGCTTGGCCCAGGGCTTGACCTTGTCCCGGCACAGGCGTCCGACCCTCC
>Ga0209381_1000920_pt1 | contig 56695 bp, 36 predicted proteins | sample DewCreD2012metaG_FD_184111 | JGI IMG/M metagenome (GOLD analysis project Ga0209381, IMG submission 184111) | Hot spring sediment bacterial and archeal communities from British Columbia, Canada, to study Microbial Dark Matter (Phase II) - Dewar... ... | reverse complement strand
CGGCCCGATCCGGAAATCGCGTAATTGGACGCCGTGGTCACGTCCGCGCCCATCGCCTCGCTGAACGACACGTCTACCGTCAAACCCGTCTGGACCGATACGCCCGCCACCGTCGGCGCCGTTTGATCCACCGTCACCGCGCTGCTCGTCGGGCTTGAAGCCAGTCCATTGCCTGCCAAGTCCGTCACATCCGACGCCGTATTCACGGCAAGCGAGATCGTGCCGTCGCCCGAAACGCCCGTCAAGTCCACGGTGTAATTCTGACCGCCGCCGGAAATGCTTGTGCCAGTATGCGCCACGGCGCCGGTCGTGTTGACCGTCAAGTCAGAAAGCGAATCGAAATTCTGCACCGCCTCATCGAACACCACCGAGAAGGACACCGTCGTGCCAGATGTGGGGCTGGGCGTTGCGGGTGTCACCGCCGTGGCGTTGGGCGGCGTACCGATGCCGCCGCCGGTATGCGTGCCGCTGTTCGGCGAACCGATGGCGTTGCCAACGACATCCTGCACATTTGATACGGTGATTGTAATGTCGCCGCCGTTTTTCATCTCGCCGGCAAGCCACGTCAGCCGGTAGGTGTTACCGCTCACTAGCGCCACCGAATCCGGATTAGTCGCCAGCGTGCCTTTGCCCGTGCCGGACAAGGCGTAGTTGGCGGCCGTCGTCACACCCGAACCCATGGCCTCGGAGAAGGTCACGTTCACGGTCAAGCCGCTCTGTACCGTAACCGCGCTCACCGTCGGAGGAACGAGGTCGAATGTATACGTTTCATCGGCGGCTTGCGTGGCGGGAGCGATATTACTGCCGGCAAAGTCGTTCACGGTGGCGTTGTTCAAATTGAGCCGGACCGTTCCCGCGCCGGATAGCGTGTTGAGCCTGACGGTGTAGGAATTGTCATAGATCTGGAAATTGTCCACCCAGTGCCGGTCATTGAGGCCACCCGTAAAGGCGCTCAGGGCGACGAACCAGTTGGTTTGAGGGTTCCATCCAGGAAGCGGCACGTCGGCGCCGCAACGAGCGCCATTCCACCACACCGTACAAAGCCCCTCGGTCGTCACATTGATTCGGACCGGCACCCAAGAACCGGTACGAAGCGCCCGGCTCGTGATATGCCGTTCAACGTTAGCATGCTTGATGACGATATTGGGCGTGCCCTCGCCACCGTTGTCATACGTGTCAAACGAGACGGCGAGGCCGGTCGCCGGTCCGTCAATGGAAGAAGACGTGGCGTCGGGACCGTAGGCGAATAGGAATCCGTCCGCGCCGTTCCCGCCGCCGATATAGAGATCGAATTGCGAATAAAAGCCCGCCATTCGCCGGGGCGCGAGATACCATCGGCCCGTCTGGCCGTTCAAGGCTTCCGTAAGGTGCAATTCTTGCGCCGTGATCAAGGCATTTCCGACGAGCGTGCCCGCTCCCGGCCCGGACGCGAAATTCTCGTTGACGCTGAAGTTGGGACCGATGACCGAGGCGATAGCCGCACTTGCCGTGCCGGTTGTCGTCAGATTGAAATCCGCGGTTCCCAGATTGAAGACTGTCTCATTGAAGAGCGTCGTGTAATCAATGCTCGACGCGCCCATGACAACCGGATTCGTGCTGGCGCGGGTCATGGACAGGGCAAACGGTTCCGACTTGGATATGGAGAGGTTGTCGATCGCGTTCAATTCCCACGCGCCGCCAGTGCGTCCGCCCACACCGACCGTCCACCCCGCCTGCGGATTCCAGCCGGAGATGGTATGGTACACATATAAATTCCTGTCGTGCGAGACATAACATGTGCCGTTGGCGTCAATATCAATAGCGAATTGCGTCCACCGGCTGTTGACGAGTATCGCGCTGGAGAGGGTGATGTCGGCGACGGTGGTGGCGCCGTAATAGACGATAAGGTGATTCATGGTGTATGTCGGCATGCACACGCGCAGCCCGGTGCCGTATCCGTATTCGCCGAACGAATCGCTCCAGTTGAGCGGCCCGTAACAGAAGGCCATGCCGTCCGCCGGTGGGCTGGAGCCGTTGCCCATGTAAACGTCGCATTTGAGATGGAATGTGGTCAGGATTTGGCCGGGATCCCAGTACCATGCGCCCTGTTGGCTTCCTGATGCGGGCGTCAACTGCAAGTAACCACCGGTCACCCCGGCACTGCCCCGGACGACCGTGCCGGAGGGTAAACTGCTGAAATCGGTGCTCAGCATCAGGCTCGGCGGCCCGGCAAACGCCGATCCCGCCAAAAGCGGAAGGACGATCGCCGTCATCAGTAATAAATACGATTTTTTGTTCATGATGTGCTCCTTTCGATAAGTCATAAATACCGATTTACCGGCTGTCCAATCCGGTCAATCAATATCACTACGTTGACTATTTGCCCGGGAAATGTGTGTGCAGGAGATTGCGCATGGGCCGAACCATAGACATCGGCCGTACAACAGGGCTCTCGACCATCGTATTTTCGAGCCCATTCCACTGGATAAAACGCCCATTCAACCTGCTCCTTGCGTCCGAGTGGCATATCTACCCGCATTGCTAATCCATCATAGATTCTTTCGCTTTGCAAGTCAACACGTAAATCCCAAATCTGCACAGAAGAATGCGGCAAGATGCCGTGTTTACAAGAACGCCAACGTACTCCTGTCAAGCAACACGTGATGCGGGGCGAACCGCCGGTATTGATCTAGCGTTTTGCTATCCATGGAAGTTCGCGCTACACTGGCGTCTTCAGAAGGCCGCGCCGCGGGATGGGCGCGGGGTCCTTCGAAGCCGGATCAACAAGGAGAATAGTCATGGGACGGATTTCAACGGTGTTTGCTCTTGTTATGCTTGTGATTGCGAGGGGGGCGTTTGCGGATTTTGACACGCCGGTCATCAAGGAATGGACCCAGATCGAAAAGAACGACAAGGGCAAGGATGTCACGGTGCATTACATGAGCATTGACGGCATTCTGGTCCACGAAGAAGATCCCGCGAAGCAGCCGCAGCCGCCTGTCGTGACGCCCGGCGCGGACAATGCGCAGCCGCCTTCGGACGCCATCGTGTTGTTTGACGGGACGGATTTGTCGCAGTGGACTTCACTGGTTCCGGACAAGCCGACGAAGTGGATCGTCCAAGACGGGGCGATGATGCCGGTGAAGGGATCGGGCATGATCCGCACGAAACAGGAATTTGGTTCGTGCCAGTTGCACGTCGAGTTCGCCTGCCCCGCCGAAGTGTCCGGCGAAGGCCAGGGCCGCGGCAACAGCGGGGTGTTTCTGATGGGCCAATACGAGGTGCAAGTGCTGGATTCATACGAAAACAAAACCTATCCGGACGGCCAGGCCGCGGCGCTGTACGGCCGCAAGCCTCCATTGGTCAATGCCTGCCGCAAACCGGGCGAGTGGCAGACCTACGACATCGTGTTCCACCGGCCGCGGTTTGAAGGCGATAAAGTCGTCAAACGGGCGACGTTTACCGTTTTCCACAACGGCGTGCTCGTCCAAGACCATGTCGAATTGTCCGGCGGCACCGGCTGGAAGGGACCCCATTCCATCACGAATTACGCGCCACACGGCGACAAAGGCCCCATCGAATTGCAGGATCACGGAAATCCCGTAAAATTCCGAAATATCTGGATACGCGAATTGAAGGACTGATCGGTTGTGAAACAATAGCGCCATACGTGGCGCGGACTGTAAAGTCTGCGCGGATCTACAGCAAAAAAGTCTTTTTTTTACAGACGGGACAGTCTGCGTCACGCGGCCGGTTTTTTCCTAGCCGATGACCCATAATTCATAGAGGCGACTTCATGCATCCCACATTGCTCGACGCATTCGGTTACAAGTTTCACGCCTACCCGACCATGCTCGCGGTGGCGTTTTTGACGTGTACGTTGCTCGCTGTGCGCGACGCGCAGCGGCGCAATCCGCCTATTGAAGCCACGCCGCAGGGCGGATTGTGGGCGTTTATCGGCGGATTGCTCGGCGCCAAAATCTACTGGATTCTTCAATATTCGGAACCGAAATATCTTTGGCGCGCCTTTTTCGTGTGGGAAGGCGGCCTGGTGTTTTACGGCGGGCTGATCGGCGGGATCTTCGCCGTGTTTGTGTATATTCGCGTGAACGGTTTTCCTGTGCGCGACTGCGCGGATGTCGCGGCGCCCTATCTGGCGCTGGGGGAAGCCATCACCCGTCTCGGCTGTTTTCTCAACGGCTGCTGCTGGGGGGCGCCGGCGAATGTGCCATGGGCTGTGTCATTTCCGAAAAACAGCCACGTCTACTGGCAGCAGGTTCGCGACCACCTCATTACCGGAAGCGAAACGGCCTCGTTGCCGGTCCACCCGACCCAACTCTATATGACCGCCGGGCTTCTCCTGGCGATGGCCCTGATGATGCGATTCAATAAAACGCCCCATGCGCCCGGTGCGACCGGCGCCTTGTACCTCTTTTGCTATGGCGTCGTCCGTTTCACCGTCGAAATGTTTCGCGGCGATTCCGCGCGATCCGTCATGGGCATGACCGTGTCGGAAGCGATTAGCCTTGGGCTTGTTTTCACCGGCGCGGCGTTATTTCTCTACCTCCGGCGGCTTCCACCGCCTCCCGCGCCCGAACCGGCCAAGCCGGAACCGGCGGAATCCGGGCCGGAGGCTACCGTGGATCCACGGGAAACGTCGTGAGACGCCGCATTACGATAGACGCGGGCCAGTTGGAATGGGTGTGGCGCACGGCGCAGGATCTCGAATCCGAACTCAGCGAGGAGGCGCACATGCCCGTCCGGCTCGTGCTAACGGATAATCGTTCCTCCATCATGTCCGTCCGCCACGATCGCCGCCAAGGCGGCGCTGTCGTGCGCGTTCACCGCATGTTTCTGAATGCCGAAGCGGATATTGTCCGCGCACTCGCGAATTGGATCCGTTCGCCGCGCTCAAAAACCGGCGCCGGCCTGTTGAACCGTTACATCCAGGCGCATCGCGAACAAATCAGACCTAAAAAAAATGTCCTGCAACGGCTTGACACCCGCGGCGCTTGTTTCGATCTCAAGGCGATATTCGACGACGTGAACCGCGTGGAATTCGGCGATGCCGTGCACGCCGGGATTACGTGGGGCCGCATGCCGGCCGCGCGGCGGCGGCGTTCCATCCGTTTCGGCAGTTATTATCCGGACGAAAATCTCATCCGCATCCATCCCCTGCTCGACCAGCCCTTTGTGCCGCCGTATTTCATTCGCTACATCGTGTTCCACGAAATGCTACATGCCGCGCTCGGCATCTCGGATTCCCCCAAAGGCCGCCGCCGTATTCACACGCGCGAATTTCTGGAACGAGAACGACAATACGCGGATTATGGGCGCGCCATTGCCTGGCAGGAAAATCCGGTGAATCTACGGAAATTGTTGATCGTACACACGCCGAAACAGAAAATCGGATAACACCGGAATAGGCCAAAGACAAAACGGCGGTGGATCAGTCTCTCCGAATGCCTGGATTCAAGATAAGGGCAGGTGTCCGGTAAGCGGCATGTGACCGTGTCGAATACGTATGCAGTCTATTTTCCCTTTGTGTGGAAGTTCAAGAGTTACTTGAGGACTTCACTTCCAGCCTTCAGCCTTCGATCTTGAGCCTTGAGCCTATCTTCTCGTTCGCTTACCCGCGTACCACAGCGCCGCCAACACGCCCGCCATCAGCCCCGCGTCGGCTCCGGCGTTTTTGACGGGCTGCTGGTTGTCGCCCTGCCAATAGTAACCGGTTGCGGTAGCCGTGCCGCCGGCTTCAACAAGGACGGTTATCGGTTGCGGCGTATGCCACGGTTCATCCGAGCCGAAACAGCCCGGCACGATGGTATCCCTGAACGAAACGACATGTTCGCCGGGCGTCAGACCCGCGACGGTTTCGCCGCTCAAATGCCACGATCCGCCGTCCACACGCCACAGTCCGCCTGCCAGAATTGCGCCGGGCGGCTCGATCGTCACCCGCAACGACCCGGTCGGGACTGTAACGGTTCCATTGGCCTTGTTCGGCGCGAGCGGGTCGTCCTGCCGCGGCGTGTAGCCATACTGGTCGAACTGGTTGAACGAACTCAGCGCAACGGGCAACGGCCCGGTCGCGTTGGCGCCGACCTGGAACGAAAGATTGACCAAGACCGTCGGCTCGCTCTTGCCAAGGGCATTTTTACTGCTGACGGCCAGGTTGATCCAGCCGTTTTCCGGATTTTCTTCGGTAACGCCGTGATTCTCATCCATCGAGAATCCGGCGGCCAGCGCCGGCCCGAGTTCGGCGGATTGGAAGATCAAGCCGGCATCGCCCGCCGGGAACGTCACCGACGCGCTGAACCCCGCCAAAGGCGGCGCGCCGCTGATCATGATGGGTACTGTAACCATTTCACCCGGCGTACCCTGCACGGCGCCGACAACGACGTCAACACTTTCAATCGCCTTGGCCGGGCGAGCCGCCGCGAAGGATTCGCTTGAGAAGTCCCACGTCTTTGCAGGCGAGGGCGGCGTCGGATTGATGGGCATTCCCGCCAACCACCGCTGAATCAGCGTCGAATCGGCGGCATCGGCATAACCGTCCAGATTGATGTCGCCGGCAGCCGGGAAACATTCGGCGGGCGGCGGCGCCTTCTTCGTCCAAATCTTGAGAATCTGCCGCGCGTCGTCCATGTCCACGTCGCCGTCCTGGTCCACATCGCCCTGCAAACAGCCCGCATTCACGCACAGCGACCCGTTCAGGAGTTCGTAATCCGAGATGGGCAGCGGCCACGGAATCGAGTCGTCGTAGAGTCGGACGCCGTTGCCGACGCCAAACACTTTTTCATCCAGCAGCGCAAGCGGCCCGCAGGTGTCGTCCGGCACATTCTTCAAATGGACGTACACGTTGAAGAGATCGCCCGCGCCGTACAGTGGCACACCTTCAGCCGAGGCGTTGATCACATAGAGATTGAGAAACTCCGGATGTTCGGAATCGGGGATGATGAAGGCATCGTACTGGCCCGCCACCGACGCCGTCACGCCGGTCGGCTCGACCACGAAATCCTCATCGTTCGCACCCAGATCAATCAATGCGGAAGGAAGTTGCGCAACGATTTGAATGCCCGAGGTGCTGATGTCGTAGGCGCATTTAGACGAAATTGGAATGCGGCACCACGACGGCTCGCCCGGCACGCGTTCCCACAGATACAGGCTCCGTTCGCGCACGGCGATATCGGGGAAGTACAGCGTCAGATATTCCGCCTTGACCGGTTCCGAAGCCATTGAATGCACGCTGGGCCGGTCGGCGCCGCTGATGGCCTGGATCGTGTAGATGAAATACGTACTCCGGGCCGCCGTGGTGTCCACGAATTCGGTCCCGGTGAGGATGCCGTCGTAGATGTCGCCGCTGTTCCCATTGATCTTGAGCGGATCGCCGAGGGGGGTTCCCGCGGCGTCGCTTACGGTGCGCCAGACGTTGTAGCCCTTGAGGTTGTATTCGGGATTCGACGGCCATTCGAGATAGACGCTCCGCGGACCACTGCGTGCGATGGGACGCCCAGGCCTTGTCACGCCCAACGGAACCAATTCCACTTCCATGTCCACATTGGGCGCGATCACGTCGTCCACCGATTTGGGGCGATACTCACTCAGCGCAAAGGTCAGGTCATAGGCCCGGCCGGACTGAAGCGATCCCGGACGGTTTCGCGTTGGAAACGCGAAGCGTCCCTGCGCATCGGTCTTGGTCGAATCGAGCGCCTTGATCGCGCTGGCGATTTCGATCTTGACGCCCGCCACCGGATTTTTCGTGATGCTGTTGACTACGACACCCGTAATCAACGCTTCGCCTTCTCCCTCACCCTCACCCTCACCCTCTCCCTCGCCTTCACCTTCTCCCTCACCTTCACCTTCACCAACAGGAATGACTTCGTACGCGCCCTTGTCGAATCCGGCGCCTTGCGGGCGTGTCGTTCCAACAATGTCCGTGCCTGGCGCACCCGTGGCGGTACCCGTGTCAATGCAGGGCGATCCCGGACTCGGCGAAAGGTCATTGGGCGCCGAAACGAACAAGGGATTCAGAGCGGGGCTGCCGCCGAATCCATTTTGTTCGATGCAGAAGGAGAGAACGGGATTGCTGCCGTCCGCGTCCGCGACGCCGTCCGGCGTGTTGCCCCAGATTACGCAATTGGTCAAGTGCGCCGCCGAGGAGACTTCGCAGGATACGGCGCCGCCCGAAACCGCACGGTTGTTGGCGAACGAGCAATTCACGATACTGGCCGTCCCGGAATTGTAATTCAGAATTGCGCCGCCCCTGCCTTGAAGCGTGTAGTTGCTGGCAAACACGCAGTTGACGAATGACGGAGAACACTGCACGTTGGCGGCGCATCCGGACCACTTGCCCGAATTGCCAGTGAATGTGCAGGCGGCGATCGTCGCATTGGATCGAAGATTGATCATGGCGCCGGCGTTGCCGCCACCGGCGGAATTGTTTGAAAATACGCACCGCGAGAAGGAAGGCGTGGAGTCGCGGTTGTCCACGGCGCCCGCGTTGGCGCCGACGTTCTGCGTAAACGTGCAATCCGTTATCACGGGATTAGCGCCGGTCGTGTTCGCCATGGCGCCGCCGCTCGTGGCATTGTTACGGGTAAAGGCGCATTGCCCGATAACCGTCGCCGCCGCTTCCATGTTGATCAAGGCGCCGCCAAGGCCGCCCGTGTTGCCGGTGAACGTACAGGCGTCGAACGTTGGCGATCCGGCAATCACGGCCACGGCGCCGCCATAAGCCGCGGCCACGTTGTTCACGAACATGCAATTCGCGATGCGGGGCGATTCGCCGTCGCAAATCAGGCCGCCGCCCATGCTGTCGAGATCCGCGGAGGAAGCGTTTCCGTTTTGGATGGTGAATCCATCCAGAACGCTGTCCGTGGCGCCGATGATCACGTGATAGGCCGGCGATCCGCCGCGGGCCTTGGCCCCGTCAATAACCGTCACGTTCCGGGTCCAATCGCGCTGATCACGCGAGGTCTCCGTACCGGCGAATCCGCCATACAACTGGACACCGGGTTTCAGAATGACACCCCCGGACGGATGCGCGGGCCGTTTTTCGTCATAAATCTCTTTCACGACCCAGACCTCGCCGCCGCCTTGCGTATAGGCGGCGTCTATGCCGGCCTGGATGGTGCCAACGGGCTCAATGTCTTTTTGTGCCCAAGATCCCGGCGGACCGACATAAACAACGCCCGCCGATGCGGTTCCCACGAGGAACAGCATGCCCAACACGATAACCAGATGTCGCGTCCACATGATCTTGCCCTTTCCTGCATGTGCAATCGGAAACTCAATACCCCTGAGACGGCCGCAATGCCACTTTCATTGGCATGGTTTTTCACAACATTTCGCGCAATCGCCGATGTTGCAAACCGAAAAAAGAAACCGTCCAACCTCGGCCCGTATTGCCTGTCTTCACTTTACCCCGAAAGAACAATTCTGTCAACTTTGGTGCGGGCATGGCCGACACGTGATTGCGGGGAGCGAGTTTATGAGCGATGCGGCCATTCCGCCTTTTCCCATAGGCCGCTATGCTTCCCCCGGTGGACAGGAAAGCGCGTATGCGGCCATGGCCCGCAGGTTGTCCGGCGGGGTATCGCGCACGATTTCGCATCCGGCGCCCACGATATAGGCCGGGCCGGCCAAACGGTGGCAGTCGGCAATGGCGTCGCGGATCTGTTCCGGCGAACCGTTGCGAACCACGGCAACGGGGTCGAGATTTCCAAGAAGGACTTGGCCCGGTCCCATCGCGGCGCGGGCCTCGTCCATCGGAACCATGTAATCGAGGTCCACGATATCGCAACCGAGGCGTCCCATGCAGTCCAATAGAGGCCGGGTATTGCCGCAAATGTGCAAGCGGACAAGGCCCCCCATCGCATGGATGCCCTCGACCAGGCGTTTTTCGACAGGAAACACAAAGGTTTCGTAGAGGTCCGGACCCACGAGCGACGCGGCGGCGTCGCCCACGCCGATCAAATCCGCGCCGGCTTCGATTTGGGCGCGCGCAAATCGCAATCCCAGTTCCAGCACGAACTCGAACAGGTCTACAACGAACGCCGAATCCTCGTAGAAGTCCATCATGAGCGCGTTTATCCCGCGCAAATCGGCCGCTTCGGCGCAGGGGCCTTCGACCCATCCCTCAATCAGATATTCGCGGGCTGCGCGTTCGCGGAACAAAGCGGCGGCCTCGACGCGATCGCGCATCCGCGCGCCCACGAGAGGATCGGGCATGTCCATCCGCGCGAGTTCCGTCTTATCGGCCAGTCGCGCATGGGATTCGTCGAGCGCGGGCGGTTGGTTGTCGAAATAATGGACGGCGGCCCCACAGTCCGCCGCCTCGCGCGCGGGATCCGATATGCAGGACACATAGTCGAATCCATACGCTTCCGCCGTGCGCAGTTGCGCATCCACGAGCACGCGGCAATCCGTAGCATAGGCGCGATACGGCACGCCGGCATGATCCGCCGCAAACATCATCGTAATCGGCATGAACGGCAGACGATCAATCGGCCGCTTCGCCAGGCTGCTAAGAATGCGTTCTCTACCGGTCATGGGGGCATTGTCCTTGGTTGGCGGGAACGGCTCTCTCCAGATTTTCCCGCCCGTTTATTTTATTCGATTTCGATGAAACGGCGTATTTTGGCCACGTTTTCCTGTAGCCGTTCTTTTTTTTACCGTATGGCGTCACGCTGCACAAGCCATCCGAGTCCATCCATGAGCATCTTGATGACTTCCTCGCCCTTCTCTTCACGGTCGGGATGGTTGACGGGATACCAGCGAAGTTCCTTGGGTTCGCCCAAAGCCGCAAACAGGGCCTTGCCCGATTCGGGGATGACGACGCCGTCCTTGGATCCGTTCTGCATTAGGACAGGAATACCTGCGGTCGCGGGCGCATGAACGAGCGGTTCGGCCGGCGCCAGGGCAAAGGCCAGCAGAGGCCCCGCCCATGGCAGAATCCAGCCCGGCAATTCGCGCCGCACTTCGGGCGCTTTGGACAACAAGCGCAAATTGCCCCCGCCCACGACGAGGTCGGCCGCCTTGATGCGTTTCTCCTGGGCAAGCAAGGCCGTTCCCGTAATGGCCCCGTAACTGGCGCCCACCAGATAAATGCGATCGTGGGCGATATCGGGACGAGTCATGAGATAGTCAATTAGCCGGCGCGCATCGTGGACGGTTTTCCAGCACCGTTCGCGAAAAGCCAGCGCCATGGCCAGCAGTCCGCCTTCGACTTTGCGTTCACCGCGCATGTATTGATCGAAACAGACCATGGCGAATCCGGCTTCGTTGAACGGCGTACAGATTTTTTCCACGAATTCTTTTTCCTGGTGGCTGCCGTGCAGGAGCACGATGACGGGCGACGGCGCGTCCGCCGAAAAAGGCAAGGTCATAATGGCCGGCACGCGTTCGCCGGGCCTCGCCTCTATTTCAATTCGCTGTCGCCGGTAACGCGCGGGCGTTGACTGGCCAAAAGCCTTGACGGTCCCTTCGACAGGTTCCGGATCGGAGGCGCGCGCATTCAAGGGCGCATGGGGATCGTACCCGTCGTAAAAATGGCGATCGGCATGGATTTTCAGCGCCAGGAAAATCACGATGGCCAAACCGGCCAAAAGAACCGCGCCCACGATCAATCTTTTCAACATGTCTTCCTCCGTTGGTTACCGTCCGCGTGGAATCGCTCCGGCGGGATCCGGTAGTGAATCGGGATTGACGGGCTGTATAATAGCCGCGGAAGGGATGGCCGGCAAACATGTTGAATGCACGCAGCGCCACGGCGCCCAGAAATCGTTTTCGGGATTTTCTCCATGGCTGACCGCCTCATGCACGGAATCCTCCTCCTTCTTGTGACGGCCACGGCGCTTTGGATGCGATCCGCCTCCTTGGATCGGCAATCCCTCTGGTACGATGAAGCCCACTGGGTAAAGCCGATGATGGAGTCGCCGAGTCTGGCCGCGTGGATGCAGCGATCGGACGACGCCAACCGCGACATGGTTCCCCTGTATTTCGTGCTGGAATATTTCTGGTGCCGCTATGGGCCGGGAACCGTCGAGGGAATGCGCTGGCTGAGCGTCCTTATCGGTATGGGCGTCGTCCTTATGACCTACCGTTTTGGCCGGGAACTTTTCGGTTCTTGGGCGGCGAGCCTCGCGGGATTGTGTTGTGCGCTATCCCCTTTGCAGATTTACTACGCCCAGGAATTGCGTCCCTATGGATTGATGGCCCTGCTCGGACTCGTGTCCATGTATGCGCTGTACACGGCATTGGATCGGGGGGGCAAGGGGTGGTGGGCGATCCACCTCGTGGCGAACGCGCTGCTCATGTGGACGCATCTTTTCGGACTCTGGCTGATCGGCGCCCAGGGCATTTTTCTGCTGGCGCGCCACCGCCGTCCTTTTCGATGGATCCTGAAATGGGGCTTTGTAAATGCCCTGCCCATGGTTCCCCTCGGCATACTCGTGCTGACATGGAGCAACCCCGGCCAGCCGCCGCTGTACGCCCACTGGACGGAGATGGCGTCCGCATGGTTGTGCATGGATGCGTTCTATCTGGCCACCTTCGTGTTTTACCGGCGTCTGAGCGCTCCATCCGATTTGTTCGCGGGACTGCCCCCGTTTTCCCTGCTTTTTTTTACGATATGCCTGATTCTCTATTCAATCATTACCTTGGGCGGCGCATTCGCCTATCTGCGCCGTTCGCGACAGCAGGGAAATACGGCGCTGTTTCTGATCTCATGGTTCGCGATGCCGGCCGCACTGAACGTGTTGTTCAGTCTGTTGATCGTGCCGGCGTTTCAACTTCGCTATGTGATTTACAGCGCGCCGGCGCTTTACCTCATGGCAGGGGCGGGTATCGCTGGAGTGCGCCGGCCCGGCGTGCGTTTGATGGTTGCAGGTTCACTGATTGCCTCCATGGGCATCGCGGGCATCGCCGCCGCGGTATGGCCGATGCGATCGGAAGGGCGGGCGGCCACCCGGTATATCCAGGCAAATGCCAAGCGAAACGAACGGATCCTTTGGCACCCCGCCTTTTCGCAGGTCAATTTCGAGGCCAATCAGGATCCTGCTTTGCCCCGCGCCACAGCCGAACCGCAAGCGGCAATCCACGATGAACTCATGGAAATCGAAAATGCCGTTGAAAACGGTTCCGGCGTCTGGGTCGTTCATGAACTCTGGAACGCGGATTGCGCTATCCCTCGCGCGGCCATTTTGGAACGTTATCTGGCCCACCGCCGCATCGCATTCGACAAACGTGTTTTTCTGGGACGATGGGACTCGGTCGTCTATCACTGTGCGCGCACGCCCGAATTCCGGCCCTTCGACACGCCGGAAGAGTTGGCGCGCCTTCAAAAAGTGGCTGCTCCCGGAACGAGCGATCTTGCGCTGCGGTGGAATCTGTGCCGTGCTCTTATGAAGAGAGGGCATTATACACTTGCCTCCGCTTTATGCCGCCGTGAACTCGAAGCGGCGCCGGACGATCCGGTTCTCGCCGCAGCAATGGAACGGGATCTGGTCCGAATCGGTTGGAACGATTCGTTGGAAACGCACGGCCAGCACTCAGAGCACTATGTGGGAAAATGGGCGTGGGTGTGGGCGCGCGCGCTTGAAATGGCCGGACCGGACCCGGCCGCAGTTGACGAAATGGCGCGTTTACACCGGCGATTTCCCAACAATGACGGCGTGTACGCGGCATGGCGGCGTGTACTTGAATGCACCGCCACGCAATCCCGGATGGAAGAATCCTACCGACTGGACGATCGTTTTCATGAAGCCGTGTTCCAAGAAATTTCCGGCATGCCGCCCATTGAATCCGGCGTGGAGGTCCGCCCCCATCGCATTGGGGATCGTTCGATCTCCTGTCTGGCCATGGCCGCGCCCGCGGCGTTGCGCTTTGACCTGACGATTCCGCCGGAATCGTCGTTCCGCGCCTTCCTGGGCATCGTGAAAACCGGCATTCCCGTGGCTTTTTCCGCGCAAGCCGTCATGAATGATTCGACGGATGAAATCGTTTCGGAATGCGCCGAACAGGCCGATTCATGGATCGAAGTATCCGTTCCGCTTCATGCCTATGCGCATAAACGCATCGCGCTGATTCTCCGGACAGACTGTGAATGGCCCGATCAGACGGCGCTCTGGGGTGAACCCGTAATCTCGCGAACGCGAGACTTGCCTGTCCGGCCATGAGAGAAACGGCCGGCACCGGGAATACGGCTTGGATAATTCCAATATCCAATACTCCCCATAACACGTAGCCGCGACATGCAGGGACACGCAAGGTTGATTGCGTTTTTCATTATCTCTACACTACCGCTCCGAACCAGGAAAACAGGGTGCGGTTGAATAATCGCGCGGAAGACGCCGTGGGAGCAAGATACGATCATGGATGAAATGCTTGTCAATATGCGCAATATCCGTTTCATGCTGTATGAAGTCTTGGACGTGGAAAACCTCTGCCGTTTCCCCTATTACGAGGACCACTCGAAGGAGACGTTCGATCTTGCGCTGGAGACCGCGGATCAGATGGCTCGCGAGGTATTCTGGCCCGCTTTTCAGGCCATGGACCAGGAAGGCGCGCGGTTCGACGGGCAACAGGCCACCGCGCCGCCGTCCATGCACGCGATTTGGCGGCAATTCCGCGACGGTGGGTGGTTCGCGCCGGATGTGGCCTACGAGAAGGGCGGACAGCAGTTCCCCCTGACGTTGTATGCGGCGGCGTTTCTGTTGTTCAACAGCGGCAACACGTCGGCCTGCATGTATCTGGGCGGCGCGAGCGGCGTGGGGCGCCTTATTGAAAATCACGGCAGCGATCAGTTGAAAGACTGGTTTCTGCTCAAATTGTATTCAGGCGAATGGGCCGGCACGATGGCGTTGACGGAACCGGACGCGGGCACGTCGCTCGGCGATATCACGACGACCGCCCGAAAGGCCCCCGATGGGGATTATTACTTGATCAAAGGCACGAAACGCTTCATTTCGTCCGGCGATCACGATCTTGCCGGAAATATCGTCCACCCGGTGCTTGCGCGCATCGAGGGCGCGCCGCCGGGCATCAAGGGAATCAGCCTGTTCATCGTGCCCAAATATCGCGTCAATCCGGATGGCACACCGGGCGATTTCAACGACGTCGCCACAACGGGACTCGAAAACAAAATGGGCCTGAAGGGCCAGGCCACGGCGACGCTGGCGTTCGGCGACAAGAACGACTGCCGGGGCTGGCTGCTCGGCGAGCCCAATAAGGGCCTGTCGTATATGTTCGAACTCATGAATATCGCGCGGGTGTTCACGGGCATCCAGGCGGTCGGACAGGCTTCGGCCGCGTACCATTGCGCCTTGCGCTACGCCAACGAACGCTTGCAGGGCCGCGAAATTACGAGCAAGGATCCCACAACGCCGCCCATCGCCATCATCAACCATCCCGACGTGCGCCTCATGCTGCTCAAGCAGAAGGCGTTCGTGGAAGGATGTATCGGGCTGATCCTTTACTGCGCCAGCAAGGCCGACATTCGCAAGGTTACCCAGGATCCCGAAGAGTACCGGCGGGTGGATCTGCTGCTGGAATTGCTGACCCCGTGTTGCAAGGCCCATGGCGCGGACGGCGCGTTCGATTCCATCCGCACGGCGATGCAATGTTTTGGCGGAGTCGGTTATTCGGAAGAATTTCCCATCGCGCAAATGCTCCGCGACAACAAGGCCTTTTCAATTTATGAAGGGGCGAACGGCATCCAGGCGCTGGATCTGTTGGGACGTAAAGTGCCGTTGCAGGCGGGCGAGGCCGTGCGCATTCTGATGGGCGAAATGACCGGAACGATTCAGGAAGCGGATGCCCTGGATCCCTTGAAGGACATTGCCGCCAAGGTGCGCGAAACCCAGGAGGCCGTAATCGCCGTAACGATGCATCTGGCGGGCATCGGCATGTCGGGCGACATACCCCTTTACGTCTGCAACGCTTCCGACTACCTGGAAATGTTTTCGCGGCTGGCTGTGGGCTGGCAGTTGCTCATGCAGGCGGTCGTCGCACAGAAGGCCCTCGACGCCGGCGCGCAGGATCAGGCGTTTTACCAAGGCAAGATTGCCACGGCCCGGTTCTACGCCAATCGCGTGTTGCCGCATGCCATTGCCACGGCGGAAATCCTCAAAACAAACGAACGCACGGCGTTGGATTTTGATCCGGCATGGTTTTGACGCAGAACACCCCGTTGTCCAACGGACGGTGATCGCAAAAAAACGCCAAGGGAATTGGATTTCAGCAACTAAATCTAAAATTCGGCAATCGAAACCCGCGTCCTGTGCGCAAGACGTGGACTTTGTGGACGAAGTATCTTTCGAGAGAAGTCCACTTTGACCACAAGGTCCACGACGTCCAGAAGTTCGAACGTAGAATCCAATCTTGACGGCCGAACCCAGGTCGAACGCGGTTTTCTGCGTTTGTGGATGCAAACATCCGCGATTCCGGTTTATTCGTAGCGCAGGGCTTCGACGGGATCCACGCCGGACGCCTTCACGGCCGGGTATACGCCGAAAAACACGCCGACGCAAAAACTGAAGACAAACGCCGTCATTACGGACCACATCGAAATGAACACCGGCAAGGACGGATACATAATCCGCAGAATCAGCGTGCCCAACCACGCAATCCCGATGCCGACGGATCCACCCAACAGGCTCAAGGTCACGGCTTCGATCAAAAACTGCAATCCGATGTCGCGCCGTTTCGCGCCGACCGCCTTGCGGACGCCGACCTCGCGAATGCGCTCACGGACCGATACCAGCATGATGTTCATGATCCCGATGCCGCCAACGACCAGTGATATCGCCGCGATGCCGGCCAGCATGAAGCGCAGCATATCGAAAATCTTGCCGAACGCGCCCAGCAAGCCGTCCTGATCATTGACGGTGAAGTCCTCGTTGTAATCGTGCGCCGCCGTGAGAATTCGGCGGATGGACTCCACCGCGGGCTTGATGTCTTCCGGGCTGCGCGCGGACGCGATAATCTCGAAGAGGGTGTTTTCACCGCCGTAGAACATTTCCTGGCCGCTGGGCAGCGGCACCAGCACAATATCGTCGAGGTTGATGCCCATCATCATGCCCTTGCGTTCCATGATGCCGACAATCACGTGCTTCATGCGGTTGATGGAGATTCGCTCGTGCAAGGCGGGCTTGTCGCCGAATATGGCTTTCTTGACATCCTGTCCGATGATGCAGACTTTCAGGTTTTTTTCGATGTCCTGCGCCGTGATAAAGCGGCCCTGCTGCATGTGCAACTGGCGGATGTCGGCGAAATCCTCCATCACGCCCAGCATGATGCAATTGCGCTCGAGATTGCCGTAGCGTAACTGGGCCGAACCGAGCACATTGCCGGAGACGCCCCGAATACCAAACGCCTTACGCTTGATTTCCTTCGCATTTTCCGTGGTCAACTTGCGAAAACTGCCCGCGTTGACCACGATCATGCTCGACGTGGTCTCCTGTTTGCCGGGCGAGACAAGGATGATGTTGCTGCCCATGCCGGCAAATTCGTTTTCGACGTACTTCTGCGCCGCTTCACCGAGCGCCACAAGCAGGATGACCGACATGACGCCGATGATGACGCCCAAAGTCGTTAAAAAAGATCGCACCTTGTTTTGCGACAGGCTGCGCAGGGCGGTCAATATGCACTCGAAGAGACTCATGGATTAGTCCAGCGATTCCACCACGCGCACTTTGACGCCGTTCTTGAGTTCTTTCAGGCCAACGGAGGTAATGACCGTTTCCCCCTCCTTCAGTCCGCCCAGCACCTCGCGCGACAACCAGTTTCCGATCCCCACCTCCACCTTGCGCCTGACCGCACGGCCATTTTCGATGACATAGGCTTCCTCTTCACGGATAAGCGCCTCGGCGGGCACAAACAGCACGTCGTCTTTTTCCTGGGCGATAATGATGACGTCGGCGGACATGCCCGCAAGCAATTTGCCTTGGCCGCCTTCAAGATGAACGTCAATATCGAGGGTGCGGCTCAGGTCGATGTTGCGGGTAATCGTCGGGGATATGAAGTCCACCACTCCGTTGAAGTCTTCTCCACGGTAGGCGTCGAAGCCGACGCGGGCCTTTTGGCCGACCTTGATTTCCATGGCGTTGGCCTCGTCGAAAGGCGATTTGACGTAAAACTCTGAATCGTCTACCAATTGGACCAGCGCCGTTGGGGATCCGACCGACATGCCGGATGCCGCGCCGCTCGTCGTGGCGCCGCCCGCCACGCCCGCGCCGCCGGCGCCCGCGCCGCCCAGTCCGCCCAACGACCCGCCCAAGCCGGCGCCCAGTCCGCTCCCGACCACTTCGCCGAGATCCACGAAAACTTTCGCCACCACGCCGGAAAAAGGCGCCCGCACATAGGCTTTGTCGCGCATTTCCGTGGCCAATCGCAGGGCCGCCTGCAACTGTTCGATCAGGGATTCAGCCGATTTGATTTCTTCCCGGCGCACCAGCGTTTCCTTTTCGGCGGCCTTGGCGGCGACGTCCGTCTCCTTGGCCACGCGGTACATGAGACTGACCTTGTCGAAATCGCTTTGCGACACGGCCTGCCGGTCCGACAGGGCTTTGACGCGCTCGTAATCCGCCTTGGCCACGTCGAGTTGCGCTTCGGCTTGGACCACACGCGTCCGCGCAATTTCTTCGTAGATGGTGGCGGCGATTTTGACCTGTTCAAGGCGCGATTGTCCCACACGGAGATTGGCTTCGGCCAAGGCCACCTGGGCATCCAGTTCGGCGTGATCGAGTTCCAGCAACACGTCGCCTTCCTTGACCCGATCGCCTTCCTTGACATGCTTTTTGATGACCTTTCCGATGGTGCTTGCCGCGACCATCGAATCAATCTTCGGTTTGACCGTGCCGGAGGCCATCGCCGTGATCGTCTGTTCGACATGTCCTTTTTTCAGGACCGTCGCAGTGACGTTCACGACCGGCTCGCGCTGAAAGTAGTACACCATCGGCGCGGCCAGAACGGCCAAGACAATTATCCAGCCAACGACTTTAGTTCCCAGTTTCTTTGTTCGTGTGTCCGCCATTCGTCTTTTACCAGTTTTCCATCCCGGAAAGTCATAATCCGCTGCGCATGTTCGGCGACTTCACGCTCGTGGGTCACCATGACTATCGTATTTCCGCTGCGATGCAATTCCCCGAAAAGGGCCAGAATGCTCTCGCCGCTGGTTGTATCCAGATTCCCCGTCGGCTCGTCCGCAAACAGGATTGACGGGTTGTTTATCAGCGCACGGGCAATGGCCACGCGCTGACGCTGTCCGCCGGACATTTCGTTGGGCTTGTGATACATGCGATCGCCCAAGCCGACGGCTTCCAATGCCTCCTGGGCCCGGCGTGTACGTTCTTTGCGGGTAACGCCGTCGTATAATAACGGGAGTTCGACGTTGGCCAGTGCTGTCTGCCGCGACAGGAGATTGAAATTCTGAAATACAAACCCGATTTCGTGATTGCGGATTTCAGCCAGCCGGTTGTCGGACAATTCGCTGACAAGCGTGCCATTGAGGGTATACGAGCCTGCCGTCGGCCGCGAAAGACACCCCAGAATATCGAGCAGGGTCGTCTTGCCTGAACCGGAAGGCCCCATGATGGCGACGAATGTGCCGCGCTGAATGGAAAAGGATACACCCCGCAACGCATGGACAACTGTTTCGCCCATGTCGAACGTTTTTTCCAGATTCTCTACGTGAATCAACGGATTGGCTGTTTCGGATAATCCCATGACCTTCACTATAACACGCTTTTCATAAAATGTGACAGGCCGATGTGCGGCCCGGTTTCGTTATATTTTCATCTTTTTCGCCCCATTCCGGTTTACCGCTTCTTTGTGCGCAACTTCTGTGCGCGATGTGTATGTGCGCGATGTGTAGATGTGTAACAGTTGCAAAACAAGCAATTATGACCCTGATAAGACATGGCGGCCGGGCCGTCATGGGTGGTTTCAATACGCTAACGGGCCCATTTCCAACGCCGCCGAAGGGCCATACGAAAATGCTTCGGGAAACGGGGAGGCTGGCGCCATTCCTGAAAAAATCGCCTCTTGGCCGTCCACAAAACAGTCGAAAAGGCTGACTGGAATAGCCGTTACTTGTAATGCCAACCCGGCCATGGATGTAAAGTAAAGGGTGATCGGGCCGTCTCTGTCCGGCGAAAAAGCAGCCGACACGAGATGCCGGATTTTTTTCATATCGCATCGCCAATGGTTTCTGGAACGGCAGGGAACTGTGAGAAATTCGACAGATAATAAAGATGCAATTCGAAGGGGGGCTGTTTTCCCTCCAAGGAACCGGTCGTTCGTCCAGTCCATCTTCAACCGGAAACGACGCCATTTAGCGCGATTCTCCCACCGTGTTTTTCTGTGTTCGTACTATTGGGCAAAGAATTCACTTGCTTGCGACTTCCGCGCACCATGCGAAAAAGTCACAAACAAGGCGATCCGGTCCTTGACCGAGACATTACGGTTGGTCCGTCATAGAGCAAGTATAGTGTCTATAGTGTTCCCATTGCAAATGAACTCAACAGGTTGTGTTTCTGGTCGTGAAACCATCCTATCCGCCAAGTGGTCACATAATTGGAGCAATTCTTTGCGCCAGATTGACCTTGACCGCTTCGGCATATTACCATTGATTCCTCGCAAGGCATTGCATTCGGAGCGGATGCGCCCGGGAAGTGTGGGCATAAAGAGAAAGCACGGAGGTTTCATGCGCAACTGCGTATATGTTTTTGCCGTTTGGCTGGTATTGGCGGGAACCGGGTGCGGTGTCCGTTCGGCGAATGTTTCCGCCGAAGCGGACAAGCCCGTCGCTTCTCAAACCGCCAAGAAGCGAGAGGATACGGTGGTCATTCCGGTTCAGGCTGAATTGCCCCGCCGGGGGGATATCAGTTCTCATTTCGAGACAACCACGCGCGTGGATGCCGAAAACCGGGTGCAAGTTGTGGCCGAGGGGGTGGGGGAATGCGTAAAGGTATTGGCCCAGGAAGGAGACCGGGTCAAGGCCGGCCAGATTCTGGCCGAACTCGACAAAACAGAAGCGCTGGCCATGATCGGCCAAACGGAAGTCCATGTCCGCCAGAGCAAGACAGCGCTTGATATCGCCGAAAAGAGTCTTGCCGAAGGCATCGGCGCGAAAGCCGAGCGGGACAATGCCCAGTTTGCCCATGAGCAAGCCCTGGCCACCCTCAACATGCAAAAGGTCAATCTCGACCGCCTGACTATCAAGGCGCCCATCAGCGGCATCATTACCCGTAAAAATATACAGGAAGGCCAAGTGGTCGCCACCGGTGTGCCGGTGTTCAGCATCGTTGATCCGGCCAGTTTCATGCTCGTAATCGCGCCTCCCGAAAAAGAACTGGCCCGCTTGCAGGTCGGCCAGATCGCCAAGGTCAAAGTGGACGCCTTGGGTGAAGAGGAATTCGAAGCCACCGTCCGGCGAATCAATCCGGGAGTGGACCCCTTGACCGGAACCGTCAAAGTGACCTTGGATTTCGATCCAGGCACGCGCGAGAAACTGCGCGAGGCCGCATTTTGCCGCGTCCGGCTCGTGATGGAAACGCATGCAAACGCGCTGTTGGTGCCCAAGGATGCCGTCGTCGAAGAAAATGCGCGCAAGTATCTTTTTATCGTCGAACCGGCGCAAGAAGAGTCTGAATCCGAAGCAGCAGACAAACCCGCGGAAAACCCGGCCGCACCGCCGGCCGAAACGGCGGAAGACAGCCTGTCCGATGCGACGGATGAAGCGTCGGATCGAGTGTATGTCGCGACCCGGGTGGAAGTCCAAACCGGATTGGAAGACGCCAATTCCGTCGAAATTCTTTCAGGCGCGAACGACAATTCACTTATTGTCACACTCGGCCAGCACACCCTCAAATCGGGCAGCCATGTCCGCATGACCAATGCCACGGACGAGATTCTATCCAAAGCGGGATTGAGCGCGGAAGAAGCCCTGAAAATTGCAAAAGAAAAACGCGCCAATGAAGAACCTTCTGCGGCGCCGGCGTCCAAGAAGCGGTTACGATAAGATGGCCGCTGGAACTCTCCGATGAGCGAAACATCCGCGAAGCCCAAATACCGCTTTGCCATCCGACGGCCGGTGGCCATCTCCATGATCTTTCTGACCATTATCGTGTTCGGATGGAAATCGTATCAACTTCTCCCCGTTACACTTATGCCGAACATTTCGTACCCGACGCTTACCGTTCGCACGGAGTACGAAGGCGCGGCCCCGGAAGACGTCGAAAAACTCGTCACCCGTCCCCTTGAAGAAGTGCTCAGCATCGTGACCGGCCTGGTTGAAATCAGCAGCGTATCGTCGGCAAGCGTATCGGACATCACGCTGGAATTCATCTGGGGCACGGACATGAACACCGCCCTCCAGGAAGTGCGTGACCGCCTTGATCTTTTTGATCCGCCGAAGGAAATAACCGAAAAACCCGTCATTCTGCGCTATGATCCCTCGCTTGATCCGATTATGCGGGTGGCGATTACCGGCGCCGATTTCGCCGATGTAAGCGATCCGGATCGGCGGGCCGAATTGATCAAGAAAGACTTGACGGGCATTCGCGAGGCCGCCGAGCGGCATGTCAAGAGCGATCTTGAAGCCGAAACGGGCATCGCGCAGGTGCTTATCAAGGGCGGCCGCCAGCAGGAGGTCCAGATCCGGGTTGACGCCGAACGGTTGAAGAATCTGGGACTCTCGCTGCAGGATGTCGCCAACAGCCTGGCGCAGCAGAACATCAATCTTTCGGGCGGCCGCCTCCGCGAAGGCAAAACCGAGTACCTTGTGCGCACGCTCAACGAGTTTCGCGACATCGAGGAAATCCGCGGAAGCCTGATCGCATCGGCAAAAGGCCAGCAACTCCGTCTTTCCGATGTGGCTGAAGTCAACATCGGCGAAAAGGAGCGCGAGACCGTCGTCCACATCAACGGCAAGGAAGCCGTTGCCATGGACATTTTCAAGGACGGTGACGCCAACACGGTGCAGGTTTGCAATAAACTGAAAGACATCCTCGGCTTTTCGCGGGAAATGTCTTTCAGCGAGCGCTTGACCGATCTGCTGACACAACTCCAGCAGAGCGGCCAGATGCAGGCCACGCTCGAACGGGCCGGATCGCGCGAGCAATTGGCCAAGACCATCAAGTCCCGCCTCCCCAAATCCGCCCAAATGACTTTGGTCACCGATCAATCGCGTTTCATCAAGGGGTCCATCAAGGAAGCGCAGGACGCGGCAATTCAGGGCGGCATGTGGGCCTTGCTGGTCATTTTCCTTTTTTTGCAGCGTCTCAGCCCGACCGTGATTATCGGGGTCGCGATACCAATTTCGCTCATTGCCACATTCATCCCCATGTATTCCTTCGGAATCACGCTCAACGTAATGTCGCTGGGCGGGCTGGCGCTGGCGGTGGGGCACTTGGTGGACGACTCCATCATCGTGTTGGAGAGCATTCACCGGTGCCGGGAAGAAGGGGACGAGGGCAACGATGCCATTGAGCGCGGCATTCGCGAAATCATCGGGGCCGATATTTCGACGACCATCACCAATATCGTCGTCTTCCTCCCGATAGCATTCGTTGGGGGCATTGCGGGGCAAATTTTCGGGCATTTCGGTTTTACCATGACTTTCTCCCTGGCGGCCTCGCTCATCACGGCCCTCTATCTCGATCCGATGTTGACTTCCCTGCATTGGGGGCGCAAAGAGGCCGTCTCCGACGTGGTGTGGGCGCTTCGCGGGTATCATGCGTCACGCCGGCAGGGATTGGGACGCGCGGCTTCAATCGCGCGTATTGTTCCAATGGGCTTGGTATATGCCAGAGAATGGCTGGCGGAAACCACACGGGACATTTTTGGCCCCAGCCTGGCCACCTTTCAAGCGTTTCGCACCGGTATCGGTGCGGGGAAACTGCTCCGGGGATTGGCCACACTGATCGTGTTGCCCGTGATTGTCGCGCTGTATGTGTTGCAGATTGCCCTGAAACTGGTATCCACGGTGGTTGTTACCGTAGTTTTCGGTTTGTCGCTCGTGCTGATGACGGGGGTCTATGCGGCATCCTTGGCGTTCCGGGTTATTCTCTGGCTGCCGTTGAAAGCCTTCAACGCCTTTTTCGATGTGTTTCGCGCCGGATATGCGCGCCTGCTCAAAGTCTCGCTGCAATTCGGACCGGTCGTTCTCCTGATTGCGGCGTTGCTGGCGGCTCATGCGGGTTATCTGTTGACCCGGCTCGGACGCGAATTGATCCCCCCCCTGAAACAAGGCGAGTTCAGCATTCGAATGGAAGCGCCGCCCGGCACGCGCCTCGAAGAAACCGAAAAGCGCGCACGCAATGTCGAGCAAGTCCTTCTGGCCAATCCGAATGTTGCCTCGGTGGGCCTCGAAGTCGGTTTGGAAAAAACCAGCACCAAGGGGGAACGCGGCGAAAACATCGCCCAGTTCAATGTGCTGCTCAAGGATCCCGAAACGGCCACCGAACACCAGGAACGGATCATGTCGGAATTGCGGGACCAGTTGGTCGCGATGGCCTACGAGCAATTTACCTTCAGCCTGCCGACGCTGTTCAGTTTCAAGACGGCCGTCGAAGTCCAGGTACGCGGCGACGATTATCAGGAACTCCGGCGCGTCGGCATGCGGGCGCTCGATGCCCTCCGTGACATCGAAGGGCTGAAGGACGCGGAACTGAGTGTGAAGAAAGGCTACCCGGAAATCATCATCGAATTGGACCGCGATCTCCTTGCGTCAAAAAATCTCTCGCCGATCCAGGTGGCGCAGCGCCTTCGATCGGAAGTGCAGGGCGATGTGGCCACGCGGTTCAGTTCGGGCGGCGAAAAAATGGATATTCGCGTTCGATCGGACCAGAATCGCCTGCAGTCGGTTAGCGATTTGCGTACCGTGTCCATCACGGACGGCACGCCGCCCATACCGCTCGCATCGGTCGCCAAGATTTCCGTGCAGGACGGTCCCAGCGAACTACGTCGCATCGATCAGCGACCGGTGGTGTTGATCCGGGGCAATGTCGAAGGGTTCGATCTGGGCACCGTCACGCGGGAAATCGAACAACGCCTGCAGAAAGTGGAAAAGCCCAAGGATTACAGTTTCGTGCTGGGCGGGCAAAACCGCGAATTGCGCACATCGTTCAGCAACCTGCAATTCGCATTGATTCTTTCCATGTTTCTTGTGTATGCCGTCATGGCCTGCCAGTTCGAGTCGCTGATACAGCCGGCGCTCATCATGTTTACAGTGCCGCTGGGATTTATCGGCGTGATAGACGTGCTCTATCTGCTGGACATCCCGCTGAGCGTTGCCGTCTTCATGGGCGGCATTCTGCTCGTCGGCATCGTGGTGAACAACAGTATTTTATTGGTGGATTACGCCAACCAATTGCGCGAGCGGGGCCGGACGCGGCGCCAGGCCATCTACGAATCGGGCCGGGTTCGCCTGCGCCCCGTATTGATGACCGCCTTTACGACGATCGTGGGCGCCATTCCCATGGCGGTGAATACCGGACAGGGCACGGAACTGCGGCGTCCGTTGGCCATCACGGTCATCGCGGGGCTGACGATAGCCACCATGCTGACGCTTCTGGTGATCCCCGTTGTGTATGATCTGTTCGGCGGACGGGACCGGCGGTGAAATTTTCGTTGCCAGCGTTTTCTTTGCGGCATCCGGTAGCGGTGCTGATGACGCTGGCGTCGTGTGTCGGCGTCGGCATTATCGCGTGCTATGAAATGCCGCTTAAATTCCTGCCGGAAATGGATTTTCCCTTCATCGGATCTTTCATTCCCTATCCCGGCGCAACTCCCCAGCAGGTCGAACGCGAAATCGCCATACCGGCCGAGGGCGAATTCCGCACGATCCCCGGCGTAAGCCGTATATGGAGTTCCTCTACGACGGACGGCTGCCGGATCAACATGCGGTTCGAAAGCGGGACGAATATGGCCACGGCCTCGGCGGAGGTGCGCGACCGCATCGAACGCCTGAAACTCAAACTTCCCAAGGACGTGGACCGGATACTTCTTTTCCGCCACAATTCGAATTCGATTCCAATCATGGCGTTTGGTCTGTTTCGCGCGGGGGACGAAATGGAGTTCATTCACCTGGTGCGGACGGTCATCCGATCGCGTCTGTCCCGCGTGGAAGGGGTCGCCGAAGTAACCATATTTGCCAGCAAGCCGGAACCCGAAGTGCTTATCGAATTCGACCAGAACCGGCTCATGACGCATAATGTGGCCCTTTACCAGGTGATGGGACTGTTGCAAACCGCGAACTTGAACATGTCGGTCGGTTCCTTGAACGACGCCGGCAACAAGTTCTATGTCCGTGTCACCGACGAATACAACCGCCCGGAGGATTTAGCCGAGATTGTCATATCGCCGTCGGGACTGCGCCTCAAAGATGTCGCCCATGTGAGTTTTCGCACACGCGAGGCGGAAGGGCATTACGATATTGACGACAAAGGCGGCGCCTTCATCATCATTCGCAAGGAATCCGAAGCCAACGCCGTTCAAACCTGCCGCAATGTGCTGGAGGAAATCGAACGCATCAAGGCGGACCCGGCGTTCGAGGGCGTCGAGGATAAAATTTTCTTCAATCAGTCGGAATTGATCCTGACCGCCCGGGACGGTCTGATCCACGAAGGCCAGGCCGGGGGCTTGCTGGCGATTATCGTTCTGTATATTTTCCTGCTGCGTCTCCGCCCCACCCTGGTGGTGGCGCTGGCCATCCCCGTTTCGATGGTCACCGCCCTGGGCTACATGTATTTCACGGGCCTGACCCTCAACATGATCACAATGGTTTCGATGATTGTCGCGGTGGGCATGCTGGTGGACGACGCCATCGTGGTAGTCGAAAACATTTTCCGCTACCGGCAACTTGGACTGGATCCCGTGACCAGCGCCGTTCGGGGCACCCAGGAAGTCATGGTGGCCGTCACGGCTTCGACCATCACCACCGTCGTGGTGTTTATCCCGGTCTTTTACATGCAAAGCGGCGAAATGGCGGCCTATATGAAGCAGTTTGCCGTGCCCATGACCGCCGCCCTGTTTGCGAGTCTCTTCGTGGCTTTTACGCTGATCCCGCTAAGCACCAGCCGTATGAAACAGGAAAAGCCCAGGCAACGGCGCAGGGAAGATTCAAGTGTATGGAACCGCTGGCGAGTATTGCGATTCTTCCATGTCCACCCCATTACACGCCTGATTCAATTGTATGCGGGAATCCTGGATCTATCCCTGCGGCGCCGCCTGGCGACCGTGGTGACTATCGGCGCCGTCATGCTTATCACGGCGTATTTCCCCTACCGGCGCGTGGGCATGCAGGATATGCCCACCCTCGATTTGCGGGAAATTGATGTGCAGGTCAGTCTCGACCAAAACTTTGATATGGCCATGGCGACCGATGTCTTCGAGCAACTGAAGGACGCCATCAAGAAACAACGCGACGAACTCGACATCAAGAATCTTTTCACCCGCTATGGACCGGGCGGAGGATCGATAGACGTCTACCTGAAAAAACCGGAAGAATACCCCATGGGCCAGAAGCCTCCGTATTCGACGCAGGACGCGCTCAACATTCTCTGGCAGCGTCTGCCGGATCGGCTGCCCGGCGTGGATATCCGGCTTGCAATGCCGGAAACCCGGCGGGAGGGCGAAACGGCCAAAACGGTGTCCGTGCGTTTGTCGGGGGACGACTCGGCCCGGCTTGTCCAACTGGCGGAACAATTCCAATGGATGATGCGGTCGTTGCCGAACATCACGGATGTCAACATCGGCGTGCCCCGCACCAAGCAGGAAGTCCAGTTGCAGGTGGATGGCCCAAGGGCGGACAACGCGGGAATCAATCCGTCCGTGATCGCGCGCACGGTGGATGTGGCTTTGCGCGGCAATCGCCTGCCGTATCTCAAACAGGGCGGGCGCGAATTTCCGGTATGGGCCCAATTTCGCGAGGAGGACCGGAAAAGCAAGGACAACCTCGAAAATGTCGCCGTTATCGGCAAAACGGGCCTCGTACCGCTTAACCAGTTGGTCAGTTTCGGCAAAGCGGAAATTCCCTCCAGCATCGAGCGAATAGACGGCCGAAACGTCATTGGAATATCGGGCAAAGTCTCCGTCAACGATCTGCTGCAAGTCCAGCGCGAGTTGCGCCGCCTGATGGCCTCGATTGAACTGCCCGCCGGCTACACCATGGACGTCGGGGACGAGTTCCGCGAACTCAACGCAAATCTGGCCAATTTCGGCACGACTCTTTCCATGGCCGTCATTCTCATCTACATCGTGATGGCGGCGCTCTTCGAATCCCTGTTGCTCCCCCTTTCCATTCTCATGTCTGTTCCACTGGCCTTTATCGGCGTTTACTGGGGTTTGTATTTCACGGGCACCTCTCTGGACACCATCGGCCTCATTGGATGTATTTTGATGGTCGGGGTGGTGGTGCGCAACGGAATCGTCATCGTGGATCACATCAACCTGTTGCGATCACAGGGCATGACGCGCCACGATGCTGTCGTGCAGGCCGGGCGCGACCGGTTCCGCCCCGTCATGATGACGGCGCTCACAACCATTCTCGGCATTATGCCCCTGGCGTTTGAAAGCCGGTCGGGCGGCACTGTGTCCTTTATCAGCCTCGGCCGCTCACTGGTCGCCGGCCTTACCACCGGCACCATCCTCACCTTGGTAATCGTGCCGCTTTTCTACACGCTTATCGAAGACGTCAAAGATTTCATCGTGCACTTTTTCGGCACGTTTTACCGGTTGCGCCACGCGCCGATGCCCGAACCATCCGAATCCCCGGAATGATGGCGGCGGCCGGCAAAGGCCTCTCGTAAAACACTTTTCGTCTACACCCATTCGCGCTACAACGGTTGAGGCATTTGTGAAATAACGCGATCGGGCAAAAAGCGGGACTGACTCGTTTTTCGGCTCTGCGCTGCGTTGAAAATTTAATTATGCCGCCCTATCTGGAGTCTCCAAGGTGACCTTGAAGCCGAGTTTTTCAATCCGTTCCCATCTCGGCAAACACGGCCGTTGCTGTACACTCATCAGTCCCTGCTTGTTGTGGAACAAGCGTCCAAAACCCTTTGATTTCCTTAATAACAGCCCGTGAACCTGGATTCGGCAGTCAAGATCGGATTCTACGTGCTATCCTCTGGATGTCGTGGACCTTGTGGACGAAATGGACAAGAAAATCAATCCCCTTGCGGATGAAGTCCACTGGGTCCACAATGTCCATCTCGTCCATGATTTGGTCGAAAGAGCCGCGTTCAACTGCCGATTTTAGGGTGAACGGTTACGATTTGACTTGGACAGAGAGGAAACCGAATCTTTCCGTTGGCCTTCCGTTTTTTCTTGGCGGACGATTACGATATCATAAGACCATGAACGATCGGCCGGATATGCCCATCTATGCGTTTATCAAGCGCGAATTGAAAAACCAGATCGAAAGCGGCGAGTTGCCGGAAGGGGCGCGGGTGCCGTCAGAATTCGAACTGGCGCGCCAGTACGGTGTCAGCCGCAATCCAACCCGCCAAGCCTTGCGGGATTTGGAACTCGAAGGGTATCTTGTCCGCACGCCGGGCCGCGGATCGTTCGTCACCCCCAGGGCGCAGTGGCAGAAACTGTTCAATGTAAACGGCTGGCGGGCCGTGGCCGTCGCGTGCCCGGAACTCGAATTTCATTATACGCGGACGGTCATCCGGGGATTCGTGGAGCGGGCCGCCGAGGAATCGTATCTCGCCATGGTGTATTTCATCCGGTTCAGCGGCGAATCCGAATTTCAGTTTCTGGCGGATATGCGCAACAGCGGCATCCAGGGGATGGCCTTCTGGCTGCAGCATGCATCGGATCGCGTGCTCAATCTGCTGCGGAAGTTCCAACGTTCCGGATTTCCCTTTGTTTTGATTGACCGCTATGTCCGGGGACTTGAAAGCGATTTTGTCGTGACGGACAACGAGGAAGCGGCCTATCGGTTGACACGCGCCCTGCTCGAACGCGGCCATCAAGCCATCGGACTGGTGACGTCCGCGCTGGACAACACGTCCGCGGAGGATCGCTTGGCGGGGCATCAACGCGCCTTGCGCGAGGCCGGCATACGGTTTTCCGAAGAGTTGATGGGCATTTTCGACCTGGAAGACGAATCCAATTCGGCGGTTGTTCACCGGCTCATGGCGCACCGGCGACATCCAACCGCGTTTTTGTGCAACAACGACGGCATTGCGGCCACGCTGCTTGATGAACTGGCCGCGCTGGAATTTAGCGTGCCGGGTGATGTGGAAATCGCCACGATGGACGACAACGAATTGGCTGCCGCGCTGGATATACCTCTGATTACCGCCTCGCAGCAAGCGTATGAAATGGGCCGTGCGAGTGCGGAAATTCTCATCCATCGCATCAACAATGCCACGGATCCGCCCCAGCAACGTTTCCTCAAGGCCATGATGAATTCTGCGCCCGTAAAATGACATTTTTTACTCCACAGGCCATTCCAAAAGGCGCGCTTGAATCTTGCCTCGAAACCAACACCGTGGTAGGCTGTGGATGCAACGTATAAGCCTTTTTCATGGAGATCAAGCATTCATGCGATATTTGGCCTGTTTTTTTATGATCGTATTTTTTCTTCCGTGTGCATTCGCCGGCTTCCGCGAGGAGGTCGAAGCAGATTGGCTGTTACAGGAGCAGTTGAGGGCGCGCACAGGAACCGTCACGCCGCAGTCCGACGCAGCGGGCGGGTGCGACGGAATCAAGAATGGGCGATGGGGATTTCACACAAACCTGATCGAATCGCCATGGTGGCAGGTGGATCTCGGCAAGGCCGTTCCGGTGATCCGGGTCGTGGTGTGGAACCGGTGCGATGCGGCGGATCGCGCCGCGAGGATTCAGATCCATTTTTCGGATGACGGCGCGTCGTGGCGGACGGTATACGCGCACGACGGAACATTGTTTTACGGCAAACAAGGCGGTCCGCCACTGACGGTGACGCTGGAAAATGAAAAGACGCGGTATGTTCGCATTATGACGCCGGGCGTCAATTTCCTGCATTTCGACGAGGTCGAAGTGTTTGGGCCGTCCGAGCCGGACACGAACCTGGCGCTGAACCGTCCCGCGAACCAGTGCGGCACGTCGCGGTGGTCGGCAAACCATCTTCCCGGCGCGCCGGACTGGCCCGCCCGAACGCGCGCCGTGCTTGACCATGCGCGGACGCTGGCGCGCGAGTTTGCCCTTGAACCGGACGCCCTGAAACCGATCGAAAAGATGGAAGCCCGCCTGCATTCCGGGCGTTCCGTTAAAAATGAGAAACGGGATTACCTTGAATCGCGATGGGTGTTGCGAACGATTGCGTTGAAAAATCCGCTGCTGGATTTCGACACGATTCTTTTTGTAAAGCGTGTTCCCGGCAGTTTCAGCCACATGTCCGATCAGTATTACGGCTGGTGGTCGCGGCCGGGCGGCGGCGTATATCTTTTACGCGATTTCACGTCCGACGCGCCGTCCCTGGCCTGCCTGAGCGGCGCGTTCACGGAGCCGGGGAGTTTCCTTCGCCCGTCGTTGTCGTTCGACGGACGCAAGGTCCTGTTCGCGTGGTGCAAGCATTACCCGAAACTCGCGAAATGCAACGACAAGTTGAACAAGGACAATGTGCCCGAGGACGCGTTTTATCATGTGTATGAGATGAATGTGGATGGCAGCGGGCTACGGCAATTGACATCGGGCAAGTACGACGATTTCGACGCGCGCTATCTGCCGAACGGCCGGATCGTGTTTCTCTCGACGCGCCGCGGCCAGGCGATTCAATGCGGTCCGGACACGGCGCGCCAATCGCAGGCCCATCCGGCATTGCCAGACTCGTATGTGCGGTGCGGCGGCGGCCCGGAACGCCCCGTGGCCGTGTACACGCTGCATACGATGAACGCGGACGGCGGCGATCTTTGCGCGATATCGCCGTTCGAGATGTTCGAGTGGACGCCGAGCGTCGCGAACGACGGAACGATTCTCTATTCGCGATGGGACTATATAGACCGATCAAATATGCCGTACATGGGACTGTGGTCCATTCACCCCGATGGCACGCACACGCGAATCGTCTACAAGAACTTCACGCTTGCCCCACATTGCACCTTCGAACCGCAAAGCATTCCGAACTCGAACAAGATCGTGTTTACCGGTTCGGCGCATCACGCGCAGACGATGGGCGGGCTAGTCCTGCTCGATCCGGCGGCGGGCACCGAAGGCGAAGCGGCGATCACACGCCTGACGCCCGAAATCGTTTTTCCCGAAATCGAGGGATGGCCGGACAACTATTACGCGAGTCCATGGCCGTTGTCTGAACGGTTTTACCTGGTTTCGTGGTCGCATGAAGAGTCCGTGTCGCAGGGATCGTTGCGCGCGCCCAACGGTATGGGCCTATACCTGTTCGATGCCGATGGGTTCCGGGAACTGCTCTACCGCGACCCCGATATCGGTTGCGAGAGTCCATTGCCGGTCCGTTCGCGGGCCGTGCCGCCGTCCCTTGTGGACACGCCCAAATGGGATGAAACGAAGGAAGGGCGGTTTGTTCTGGCCGATGTCTATCGCGGTCTCAAGGACACGCAACGCGGAGCGATCAAATCGCTGCGCATCGTTGCGGTGCCGCCGAAGACGCATCCTACGATGAATTACCCGGTATTGGGCGTCATGGCCGACGATCCGGGGAAATGCGTCTTGGGAACCGTTCCGGTCGAGGAAGACGGATCGGCCTATTTCCGCGTGCCGGCGAGCATGATTGTGTTTTTCCAGGCGCTCGATGATCGCGGCATGGCGATTCAGACCATGCGCAGCGTAACCTATGTCCATCCGGGTCAGACGCTGAGTTGCATCGGCTGCCATGAAAACCGGCATCAGGCGCCGGATGTGAAGCGCATCGCGGCCATGCGCCGCGAACCGTCGCGTATCATGCCCGGCCCGGAGGGATCATGGCCGCTGCGGTTTGACCGGCTTGTGCAGCCGGTGCTCGACAAATCCTGTGTTCGTTGCCACAATCCCAAAGGAGCGGATGCCGACGCGGCGAAATTCGATCTCACGCCGGAGAAGGCTTACGACACCATGATCAATTTTGGGAATCCCAGCCTGTTGCAGTCCGTGAAGGCCTCATACGCTCGCGGTAACTCGATCGAAGGCGACAGCGGGGCGATGGCCAGTCCCCTTCTCCGGAAATTGCGCGATCCGTCCGGACATCACGGTGTTGTACTCGACCCGGATTCCCTCGACCGGATCGTTACCTGGCTCGACACTTACGGCCAGCGCCTTGGTTCGTTCAGCGAGGAACAAGAACGCCAACTCGTCGCGCTCAGGGAACAATGCAAGGACCTTCTGGCGGTTACTCCGTAGGGAGCGGGAAAAAATCCCGGTGGCCGGGATGGACAAGGAATCCGATCTCGACAGCCGAATCCAGGTTGAATGGGGGATAAATACGATTCGGCGTCTTGTACGCGGTCAACCGGCGGACAACACAAACGGTTCGAACAGCCCGTATCCGACGCTACTGTATTCCGCGCCGGGCGGCGGGCCGGGATCTTTGACTCTATCGAACATGTCCGGCGCGGCGATACCCAGCGGTGGATTGCCATGATGCGGCCCCATGGTATTTTTCAGTGTTCCATAAACAATAACTTCGACCGTATTGTTGCCTTTGACGATCCCCTTGCTTACATCGAGCCGGAAGGGCTGCCGGTAGATGTAGCCCGCCGGCTTCCCGTTCACCGTCACTTCAGCCACGCTGCCATACCACTTCGGCAAAGAGACCGTGCAGATTCCCTCCACCGAAGCGATATCGAACGACGCCGAATACGACACAGCGTCGCCATAGAGCGGGCATCCTTGATCGTTCCACGGCCCCGGCTGGAGCGGTTGTGGCGGAACGATAGCGAATCCCCTGTCCACGGCCTTCAATCCGAAGTCGCCTAAAATGTAGGCGGCTTCGATTTCATGAAAGACCGAAAACGGCCTTGCTTCGATCTCCAAACGATTCTCGCCATCGTGAACCCATTCCGATATGTCCATTTTGACGAAGGACTTGTCGAGCCACCATTGCGACGGATCAACGGCCACCGGCTTGCCGTTGCACGTGACTTTATACAAGTCCGCGCGTTCGATTACGGCATGGATTGGCTTCGGGGGCGTTCCTTCCACGACAAACGCATAGGCAGCCTTGAATCCGCTTTCCGCGGGAAACGTCATCGCGAGAAATTCGTCCTTGAACTGCACGGCATGATCCCACGGATTGCGTTCGAGACCGTTTTGCTGAAAGGCGAAACGACCGGCCCGCCGGACGTGCATGTTTTCCCGCGTTTCGCCGCCCGCCGTTACCGTCACGAAATCCATCGTGAGGACGTTTGGACGCACCCGGCGGATTTCCATTGGCGCTTTGGGCGGCAAGGGTTGCGGATCGCGTTTTGTCTGGACGGATGCGGCTTTTTCGAGGGGTTTGTCGGCGAAGAACAGTAGCAGACTGCCGCACGGCGGCAGGTCCACCTCGGCACCGTCATCACCGAACGGATACGGCCGGCACTCGCCCGTATCGAGATCCCATTGCTGAATGCCCTTGGCTTGGCTGCGCACGGTTGCGTGCGTGGGCGATTCGTTGGACGTGTTCACGAAGAACACCAAATCGCCGTCGGCCAATTGCCGGCGATGGTGATACAGGATCCCCCCATCGCCCGCCGGACGAATCACCGCGAAACCGTCTTTGACCCGTTCCTGCAACGCGGCGGCCAGTTGGACCGTTTCGATGCGCATGCACTTGGCCAGCAGCGATTCCGCGCGTGGAGAGGCCTGGCCGTCAATGCGGGCGAGCGCCGCCGGCTCGCAGGCCAACGCAACGCCGCCGTTTTCGATGAACGCCTCGAGCAGTTCCGCCGTCCGCGCGTTCAGATTCTCCGTGTACGGCGGCAGTACGACGGTATCGTACCCGCGTTGTCCCACGACGAACTTCGCGCCATCCGCCGCCCCATGCCGCGCGATAATATCCTCGCAGCCGAGATCGAATTCGGCCTGCGCCTTCGCAAGATCCGTCACGAGTTGCTGGAACGTGTTGGCGAGTTTTCCCAGCGCGTCGCCTTCGGCGCCCTGGTACATCCATGCCGTCGTCGTCGGTTCCAGAAGCAAAGCGGGATTGCGCTGTTCGCCGTGCGAAAGCGCCACCGACACGCGCGAGAAGTAGTCTGCAATGACGTGATAAGCGTTCCACCACGGCTCGTGATACGAAAACGTGACCGGATAATCGCGTTTGCGCGCGCCGCGCAGCGTGATATGCGATAGATGTTCGTCGATCGTGTTGACGCCGAGCACTTGGACCCAGTCGCCGATGCGTTTCAAATCCTCGAAACGGATATCCCAGCCGCTGCCGCCATACGTTTCGCAAAGCGTTCGCGCGCAACCCATCTGGTTCGCGACACTCTGAAGTTCCATCACGGACCGGACGTTTCCGAATTGGGCGTGGACGCCTTCGCTGTACTGGTTGAACAGCATGTCAATACCCGGCCGCTGCTGCCACGCCGACATCGCCATGTTGTCCGGCACGCTGCGCGTATTAGGCCATTCGTGTTCCCAGTAATGCCCGGTGAACTCGATGCCGGTCCGCGCGCAATAATCGCGGTACGGTTTGCCCCAACGTTCTCCGAACAAGTCGAGCAGCGTTTGATAGTAGTCGTGCCGGACACGCTTCCAATCGCCTGTGGCCTCCGCCAGACTTGGGAGATTGTCAAGCAAGGAATAGCCACGCCGCCGCTCGAATTCGTCCGGGAGGTCGGGCGTCCAATGCAAACCCTTGGCGGATGCCAGATGCGGTTCGTCGGTAAACGATCCCGGAATGCGCTTGCCCCACTCGCCGGGGAAAGCCTTTCGATAGGGTTCCAGCGTGATTTCGAGAAACTTCTCCGTGACGCCGGGCCGGAGCAGATCCACGTAGAATTTCCCGCCGAACCACGGCGATTCGCCGCCTTTCGAAATGGACGCCGCCAGGTAGTCGCCTTCGCCGGACGGATTCGCGCGAAACGCCTCCGTCGCGTTCTTCCACTGTTCGCCGTCGCGTTCGAATACGGCGAGTACGTCCACATCCTTCAGCGCACCCAGGTTTTTGATGGGTTGCAGGACAAGTCCCACGCAGCGCGCTTCCGGCATCGCCTCCGGCACGAACCCGCCCGCGAATCCCGACGGATACGAATTCTCGTCGTAAATCCAGACATTCATGTCGCGCTTTTCGGCCACGTCGAGCGCCGCGCGCCACATCCGAAACCAGTCATCCGACAAATACGGCGTCATCAGGCCGGGCCGCGGATGGACGAACGCCTGCCTGACACCCTGATCCGCCAGCGCGTTCAGGCTGGCCGCGACTTCCTCTTCGGTCAAGAGGTCGTTCCATACCCAAAGCGGCGCGGAGGTATATTCCCGCGTCGGATTCTGGAACAGCGCCCGAACGTTACCGGCTTCCGCGGCGGCCGCGAACGCCTTCGCGAACGGCATACCGGACATCATCAGAACAAACAAAAAGAACAACGGCAAACGCATATCGTACACTCCCTTAGTTGGAATCGCATGCGCACCATCATAGCGTCCAAAACCGTCCGCCGCAACAGGCCGCCCCGCGAAAGCATCCCGTGCTCATGCTCGTTATCGTAATCGAACATCCAGGTTCTCGATCCCTACAAACAAGGCCTGAAAGGCGGTATAAATGACGAAACCCGTGGCGCAGACTGTCGAGTCTGCGCGAATTTACAGAAAAAAGCCCCCTTTACGCAGACTCGACAGTCTGCGCCACGCTGCTAGGCTATTTTTTCACAAACGCTGTGGGCATATAGTCATCGGAAATCCGTTCGATCTTGTTTTGTTCAACCCAGTGGGATGGAGATCACGATTACGATCACGAACAGAGTGGCGGCCGGACGTATTTTCGGAAATTGCGCGGCGAAACGATCATACGGCTACAACTCGTGTTTGGATTTCCAGCACAATACGATGCGTTCGGCCTGGTGTTACGGATCAATCCCGTTTGGAACGGTCGCGGGGATTCTTTTCGGCATTTCCCGCCAGACACCGGGCGATGATGGCTTCGGCGTCCTCTGGCGACACATTCGTGAAACGAAGCGGTATCGCGGCGCATTCAACGACCGGGCCTTCCTTGCACTTTCCAAAGCAATCCGCCTTTTTTATCTTGACCGATTTCCCCAAGCCGCGTTCCTCGGCCAATTCCTTGAGGCGAACGGCCACCTTTTTGGCCCCCTTGTCCTTGCATTTGGATTCCCGACAAACGGAAATGACCCATTGCCATTCTTTCTTCTTGTCTTTCATATATTCGGCCTTCTGTTTTACAGTAGCCATCGCACTATTCCAAGAGGGATAGACATTTTTCTCCGTTCCATTATTCCAAAACGACTCATATTCTCCTGAAATCCGGCCAGGGATGGTAAAAATATTCCGCTTTCCCCGATCAACTTATTTTGGACAGCAGTGATTCAATACATTATACTAACATCATTCGGTGAATTTGCGTGGGAATATCTGTCTTGTTCAATGCGGAGTTCCCGTTGTCCGGCATCCATACGGAAAAGTTGGAGAAAATGAAGGAAAGAAGCGCCATGCGAAATCGAAACCGTTGTAAATTTTGGTGTGTTCAATTCATTGTTTTATGCGCGCCATGGACCGCCATGGCGTGGGAACATCATCCCCTGATTACCGAACCTATTTTATCCACCATGACCGAAGTCGCGGAAGCCGTTCCCGCGCCGGCCACACCACTGGAAACCTTCTTGGTGGATGTGGAATCGGACTTGGCGGGTCTGTTGGCGGCAGAAGAGGCATGGGCGCGAAAAAATCTGGCCTCTTACAAGCCGTGTCCGGATGCGCTGGCGTTTGTAGCCACGGGAAACGCCGGCGACATTCGTGATCGCTTTTTCAAGGCCATTCGGGTGAATCCCAATATCCGAACCCCGCTCTATATAAGCCCGTTGGGGGGCGTTTCGCCCATTCCGAAGCGACTGCTTGATCCAGATGAGGTTTCCATTCTTCAAGACACGTCGAACTTGTCCGTTTTCGATTTTGCCGCCTTGGATCCCGGCGAGCCGGTAAGCGCGGTGGCCGTTGTCGCGACAGCGAGCAACGAACCGGACTATGGCATGGACATCGGGCTGTTTGAAGACAATGGCACGGATTTCGGCCAATACTACGGTTTCGGCGTGCAGCCCTTCGGCAATCCGGGACTCGATTACGGTTCGCAGGCGCCCTTTCACATGGGGTTCTATCACGAATCGCCCATCGTGTTTCTGTTTGCCTCTTTCTTGAAGGAATCCTATCCGGAATACCGAATACACCTGTTCCAGTCGCTGTCGAAATTCGCTTTCGATCATGGCCACGACTATTGGGGTTGGCGGTTCATGGGATGGGGTCTCCATTACCTGTGCGACTTGTCCATGCCCTACCACACGACGGCGCTGCCGGGCTATGGAACGCTGCAAATGCTGTTTATCAATCTTCTCGACATGCTCGGATGGTCCACGCCCAAAGATCATGCGGTTCAACTGTCTTCGAACCGTCACGTGGCGCTGGAAACCTTCGAGGGGATCGTCATGGAAGACGCCGTCCGGCGGAACGATACACAGCACCCCATGCTTGCCGCGCTGTTACAGGCGAGAGATATCCCGGCTTATAACGACGCGGTTCCCCGCGCGCGGATCGCCAAGGCTTCGCACGATATGAACCGTAAAATGGACAAGGCTCTCGTCCAATACATGCCCGCGCATTTTGTAAACGATCCGCTCATCGAACTTGGCCATCTGCCCGTTCGGAATCAGATTGTGGAACTGGTCGAATCCGCCCACGGCGCGATCGCGGTAACCCGGCTCGAACAATTGCAGGCGGAAGCGCTGGCTTCGTTCGCGGTTCATGGGCGCGGCTATGTGAAGGCCATCCGGCAACCCGCGAAACAAGCCCATGCCCTGGACACCGTGTCCGAACCACTGACGGCCTTACTTATCTCCTGGGTGCGCATGGCGATGGGCCTTTGACGTTTCGACGCGTGGACCCTGTGGACGAAGCGTACAAGAAAACCAATCCCCTTACGGGTGAAGTCCACTTTGTCCATAAGGTCCACGAAGTCCAGAAATTAGCGAGTAGAATCCGATCTGGATGGCCGAATCCAGGTTCATTGTTAATAATGTCCGCTGGGTACGGAGCCTTCGCCTACACGATGGATGATTTTGTAAACAGAGAGGATTTGACCCGGACGATGAGGGGTATTCTGGTCCGCTTCGTTCACAAGAATCACCACATCCACGGGATAAGCAGGACATCTTCGGCTTCTACCGCCGAGTTCAAAGAATGGCGTTGACCACAACATATTGCGCATCCACGAGACCTGTGCTACAATCCACAGCCGGAGCACACGCGCATGCGCGTAAGTGGAGCCGACAGACGAAACAGTCTGCCCCACGCTGGAACGTACGCGCATGCACGTGATTGGAGGTCGCGTGCAGGCATGCGATTGGAGGTGGTCATGATGCGCTTCGGCAGACGAAACAAGAGCAGGCTCATTCCCATGCGTACCGACGTAAGCGAGCCGCTTCCCGATAGTTTGGGGCCGGTCGCTTCGGATGAACGCAACGCGTTGCTGGCCGGCAGTATTGCTCATGAATCCGTGGACGTTCCGGACGATCCGCCACTTCCGCCATCCTTGGGCGATCCGACCCAACGGCTGGTCACAGCCTTGGGACGTTTTCATCGCTATGTAGCGAAGGGACAGGCCGGCGCATCGCAGGAATACTGGTCCGACGATTGCATGGAACAATTGGGCATGGCCATCGAGATCGCGCTTTCGCAAAACTGGATGAACATCGTGGAAGCGCTGACGGATGTGGCGCGCATACTGCATTCCTATGAAAATGTGGGAATGGCGCGCCATTGCGTGCCGTTCTTGAATGAAAGTTACGAGATCCTTTCCCTTATGGCCGGTGATCTAATCGTGAACAACGTCCGGTCGGGCGTTATGGACAAATGGCGGGAACGCTACCGGAGGGCGGTGGCCGATTTGTCCGCGGCCGGCCTGACGCTGGTTCAAGACGAAGAGGACGAACCAGAACCTTCCCCGCAGGGCCGTGTCATTCCGTTTGAATCCGCGCCGCCCACGGCCGACTCGTCGGAATCGCCCAAAGCGCCGCCCGCGTCGGATTCGTTTCTTCCGTTTTTGGATATTTCACCGGAGGAAGCCGCGGAAGAACCAATGGACCAGCCTCCGTTGCCGAATTTTCCGCCCGACGAAATGCCCGCGGCCGAACCGGCGGCCAAAGCCGGGCCGGCGGAGGCGATAACGCTTGTTGAAGAACAGACGCCTGAATCCGAACCTGAATCGGATACTTCCGGAATAGACAGGACGGAACCAGAACCCGCGCATGAAGATCCACCGTGTAAAAAATCACTCAAAGACGATCCGGAGGCGTCTTCGTTGCTGGATGCGCTGTCAAATGAACTAACCCGTCTGGACAAAATGTTGGCGGCCGGTTCGGCAATTCGGCTCGATGTTGTTTGCAGGCTGGCGGCCGCGCTTGAACAGCGCGCCGGCGAACAGGGCTTTGAGGTCTCCCAGTCGTTATGTAGACTGATGACAGCGCTTTGCACGCGGACCCAGGAGCATCCCGGCGCCGGCTACGAACATTTTTTGGATATGGCCTACGCGTTCTGCGAAGCTTATGTCGAGGCCAGCCGGAATGTCGAAAGCGTTGCCGTGACCACATGGCGGGCGGACGTCGAAGACATGCTCAAGCCGTCTTCCATGGAAGCACCCGCGTCCCCGGATATTTCGGGGCCTTCCGAAGGCGCGCCCGAATCGCTGCTCGAAACGGCGCAACTGGCGGTGGCGCGCGGCGACATGTCGGGCGCGAAGGTACTGGCGCTTCAGGCCGTAGCGCAACTGGCGCGCACCGAGGCTTCCAAAGCGGAAGCGCGCGTGCAGGACGCGGAGCAAAAACTGCGCCAGGCCAGCGAAGCAATAGATCGAGCCCGATCCCTGGTGAAAAAAGCCGAACAGGACGTAACCGTGGCGGAAAATCGCGTATCGGGCGGAGAAGCCGAACTGGCCGAATTGCGCAACCATACCATTCAATACGCCGAACAGGTCAATGGGATCGAGCGCCGTATCGCCGAAATTGACGAGCAAATTCGGGCCCTTCAAGCCGCGCGTACGGTTGAGGAAAGCCGCTTTGCGGAAGCGAGTGCGGAACTCGAAGCCGCGCGCGACGCCGAAAGCCGCGGCAACGCCGAACTTCGGGCCTTGCAGGAAGCCGAAGACGCCGCGCGCGAACGCCTTGAAGACGCTCGCCAGCAGGTGAAAGATCAACAGCGCAAACGGCAGGAATGCGAAGCGGCGCTGATGCGCAGCCGTGAAACGCTGACGAAACACCGCGCATCCCTCGCCGATATCGAAAGGACCGTCGCGCAGTTGGGCGAGGATGAAACCCGCGGCGGCGCGGAATCGGACGGCATGTTATTCTAACGTGCCGAATCACGATTCCCGCTGGCCGATTCTTGAATCAGGACGGCAGGTTAGACATGACAAGGGTTCCGGAACGAAAGACTTCATGACGCAATCAAGGTCTTCGGACGGGCCACGGGGAGGAAGCGGTGCGTAAAAAAGGCGAAGTGATCGGCGCGGTGGATTTCGGTTCGCACGAGGTTCGCGTACTGATTGCGCGCCGCGACCGAGATGGATCCATCCGAATCGCGGGACATGGCGTGGAACCGTCGCGCGGCTGCATCTCACAAGGAGTCATTCAAGACCTTACCGCCGCCCGGGCAGCGCTCAAACGGGCGCTGGCCTCTGCCGAGAAAGAGGCACAGGTGACCCTCCATTCGCTCTTCAGCGCGATCAACGGGCGCAACGTCGAGACCTTCATCTGCGAGGGAAATGTCAAACTCGAACGCGGGGTTGTCGAGAGCGCCCATCTCGGCGAAGCGATTGATATCGCGTCGCGCGATATCCTCGCGCCCGGCAAGCATGTCACTTCTTCGATTACCGCCCAGGAATGGTATGTGGATGAATTGCCCGTAGCCGATCCCATCGGTATCCATGGGCAGGTTCTCAAGACCCGCGTCCATTTTGCGCGCATCCCGTCCGTCATTACGGACAACCTGATCCACTGTATCGAATCGCTGGGACGGCGCCTCGAAGACCTGGTTTTTACCCCGCTGGCCAGCGCGCAGGGCTGCCTGACCCGCGAGGAAATGGAAGTTGGTGTGGGGGTCCTCGATATGGGCCGTTCGACCACGGGACTGGCGTTGTACCGGAACCACCGCATTCTCGCGACGCAGTGTTTCGAATGGGGCGGTTACCATATCACGCGCGATCTCGCCGCGCGCCTCCATATCTCCTTCGAGGAGGCGGACGATCTGGTGATGTCTTACGGCATTTCATCCGAGCGCATCCGCGCCGGCATCCAAGGGGAAGAAGACGAAGACTTCGCCGCCGGCCAGGACAATCCGCGGCATCCCGTCAAATTACGTTCCGCCGTGCAGGGCATGCCGTCCATCGTGGATCGCCAGGAGATCGAATACGTGGTCCACGAACGCGCGCGCGAACTCTATACGAAGGTCCGCCAATACCTGAAGGCGCGCAGCCTTGCCGTAAACCTCGTCAGCGGTATGGTGCTGACCGGCGGCGCCATAGGTATCAAAAACGCAATCGATCTGGCGCAGACCGTCTTTCAGGTGCCTTGCCGCGTCGGGACGCCCGAAGGCATCGAGGGGCTTCCCCAGGCTGTTTGCGCACCGTCATTCAGCGCCGTTTCCGGCGTCATCCGGCACGGATTCGTTTACCGTAGCGCCGCGGAAAGCGGCCGCCTCGAAGCCGCCAATACCAATCCCTCCGCCGTACGCCGTATGATCGCATGGTTTCTCAAGACGTTCTTTTAATCTGGATTCGGCAGTCGAAACCGATGCCCAGACGTTGGAACGCAGAATCCGATCTTGACTGCCGAATCTGGGTTGACACGATTGGAACAGCGTTTCTGTTCACTCGACGGCAAAGTAACGCCTGGACGCATAGACATGGCCGAACATGTCGCGGGTACGGACTTCCAGCATGTGCGGACCGGGCGGGAGATGGTCCGGCAGGCTGGCGCGCCACAGATGCGGCGTATCGGCGGGCTTGGGAAAACGGCGGAAAACGTCTTCGAATTCGTTCAATGTTTTTCGTATGAACGCGTCGTCAATTTCCTTCACTCCCTTCGTTTCGGCCCATTTGCGGACAATGAATTCCTGCCGGCCGAACAATGTGCTGTAATAGGGATCTTTGCCGGTGAAGGCTTGCATTGGGATCCAGGCGCCCTCGCCGTCCACGCGCATCTCGACGGTCGAGCGCGATGAACCGGCGAAAACATTGACGATGGGCTGTGTCGCGCCAAGGCTGGCAATGGCAATGCGGCCGGGGAGTGAAATGCTCATCTGATAATCCGGGGGACGCTGGGCCGCGCGAAATTCGACGGCGTATTTCGTCCCGTCGAAGGTGATAATCGAGTAGCCGTTGGGAGCGCCGTCGGACATGGTGGTTTCCGGGATGCCGGTCTCGCCGAAAAATCCACCCCACCAACTTCCGCAGGCGGTGGCATGGACCAGATGGTGGTGCGGCGTGGTTTGCGGCCAGCCTTGCGCGTGTCCGAGGAACACATGCTCCTGCCGGTGCGTATGCGCGGAGAGCGAGAATGTATGCGGAAAATCTTTGAGCAGCGCATACAGGGCCGTGCGGTCGTCGAGATAATGTATGGGAATGTGCATGAGCAGGACGATCAACCGATCCGTGGCCACATGGGCAAGATCGTTCTTGACGAAGGCCAGTTGCCTTTCGCCAAGACCGCCGCGATACTCTTCCCGGCCGGCCTCGTGGCGGATGTCGTTGAGCACGATGAAATGGACCTGGCCATGGTTGAAGGCATAATACGGCGGGCCGAAGACGCGCTCGAAGGCGTCGTCCGCGTTTTCCGGCGTGGGCGCGTCGTGATGGTGGTCGTGATTGCCGGGCACGTAGCGCCATGGGATGCCCGCACGGCTCATCATGGTTACCAACGGTTCAAACACCGACAGATCGTTGAACACATTATCACCCAGCGTAACGCCGAAAGCAGCGTCCGTGCCTACGAGGTCTTCGACCAAGTCGTGCGCGATGAATTCGACTTCTTCGACATCGCGGGACTGGGTATCGCCGAAACAGATCATGCGGAATCGCGCGCTTTCCTTTTGCCGCCGCAGCGGAAATTCAATGGAGGCGGGCAACGGACCGGTCGGCGCGACGCCGGCGTATTTCATGGCCGGCGAACCGTTCGGCTTGTGGGTGTAGTAAAACCTTGGAATATTGCTGGCGGGATCGATATGCGTTGCCCAGCCGGCGGGTTTGATAACGAAAATGGTTGTGTCGTCGGTAACGGGTATGCGGTAATATCCGCCGGCTTCGGTCTTGACGACGTCCACGCCGTTTGAAACGAGCACGTTGGCGAGGCCCTTTTCGCCCGGATCACGCACTCCGTTTCCGTTCCGGTCGTTGTAGACGATCCCCGCCGCTTCGGTTCCATAAGCGCCGGCACAGGCCAGCACCGCGCAGGCGATCGTAATCGAACACGTGAAAATCCACCGTTTCATGATCCGGTTCCTTTTTCTCGCACAATGCCCGATCCGGGCCGGTTGTGCATGGGGAGGTTATGGTAGCTCGCGCAGGGCAAGCGGCGGGGCCAAAATTTCCGACAAGACAATAGCGCGGCGCAGATCCGCCTTGTCCTTGAAAAGCCACGGATTGGCGATGGGCTTGACGCTTGCATCCGCCGCACGAGCCGCCTTGATGAGTTGAGCGGCTTCCGGCGGCCGGGCCATGCTGGGCGTTGCTGGTTTTGCCTGTGGCGCCACGGCGATTTTGGGACGCGGCGGCGTTGGCTTTTGAATAAGGGGCTGCATACGAGGCCGGGTTTCATCGTCTTCCGGGATACGCGGCGCGGCGGGACGCGGCGGTGTTGGAGCCGTTGATTGTTGCGCAACCGGAATCGGCGTGGGCCGGGTTTTGGCCCTCGGCGGCGCGACAGTCACCGGCCGTGGTGTTGGCCGGCGATCCGGCGCGGGCGCCGGCGGCGCCGCGGCCGATTCCGCTTCCATCCGTTTGGATGCGGCGGATTGCGCGGGCTTGGCGGTGCGCACGGGCCGGTCCCTGTCGCCATAGAGCATGCGCCGGATAGGTTCCGGCAAATCCTCGGGTTCGATGGATGGCGAATCCAACGATTCATCTTCGCCGTCTTTTTTCTTGCTTTCCTGAAGTTTTCCGAGGATGCTGACGATGGCAATCACCAGAAAGATGACGATTCCCAGCCAATCCCCGGCCGCGGGCGCGGGAATCGCGCCCGCAAACCGGAGACGCGCTGTACGAGTCTGATTCTTCGATTTACGCACTGGGAGTACCTTCGCCCGGCTTGGTGTCCGGTTTTGCGATGGCTTGGCGCATGTCGGTATCGGACATCAGGTTCTTGAGCCGGTAATAATCCATGACTCCCAGGTTGCCGTTACGGAACGCTTCGGCGATCGCCCGCGGCACCTGCGCCTCGGCTTCGACCACGCGGGCCCGCATTTCGACGACCTGCGCCTGCATTTCCTGCTCACGGGCGCGGGCCATGGCGCGGCGTTCTTCGGCGCGGGCCTGGGCAATTTGCTTGTCGGCCTCGGCCTGCATGATTTGGAGTTGCGCGCCGATATTCTCGCCGACGTCCACATCCGCAATATCAATCGAAAGAATCTCGAAGGCGGTGCCGGCGTCGAGCCCGCGCGCAAGCACGGTCTTGGAAATCGTGTCGGGGTTTTCGAGCACGCGCTTGTGCGATTCGGACGAGCCAATGGTCGTTACGATGCCTTCGCCGACGCGTGCGATAATGGTTTCCTCGGTGGCGCCGCCGACCAGCGTGTTGATGTTCGTGCGCACCGTGACGCGGGCCTTGGCCTTCAGTTGAATGCCGTCCATGGCGACCGCCGCGACCACAGGCGCGCCCTTGCTGGGATCCGGACAGTCAATCACCTTGGGACGTACGGAGGTTTGCACCGCGTCAAGCACGTCGCGTCCCGCAAGATCGATTGCCGTCGCCCGCTGGAATGTCAGGGGAATATTGGCCTTGTTGGCCGCGATCAGCGCCTGGACCACACGAACCACGTTGCCGCCGGCGAGATAATGGGTTTCGAGTTCATTGGTCGAGATATTGAGACCCGCCTTGACGGCCATGATGCGGCTGTCAACGATCACGGACGGGTTGACCTTTCGCAGACTCATCCCGACCAAACTCGCCAGCCCCACACTCGCTCCGGATAAAAGCGCCCGCAGCCAAAGGCGGAAAAAGGTGATGATCACCACCGCCAGCACGAGGATAACGACGACAACCCCCAGTCCAAGTATGCCCACTATCAGGTTCATGTTCATCGTGTGACTCCTTTTCGGTTCGAGGGACGTCCGTCCCGTCCACAGGGACGGTCAGGCATCCACTCGTTCGACCACCACGCGGCTACCGCTGGTTTCAATTACACGTATCCGGGCGCCCTTGTCAATAAACGCGCCGTCGGATACGGCGTCAATGCGTTTTCCTTCGATCAGAATGGTTCCCGCGGGCCGCAGCGCCGTGCAGACTTCGCCTATAGCGCCCATCAGGGAACGATCGGTTTCGCTGGCCACCCAGCCGGCATCCGCCTGCTGGCTGCTCTCTAAAATGAATCGCTTGCCGGCCCGCGTGCGAGCGAGAATATACATGCCGGCCATAATGGCGACGAACACGCCGGCCGCCTCGCCCAAAATAAAAAACAGCGTGTAGTCGGGATGATGGTAACAGGCCATCACGCAACTGGCCGTCACGAGCGTACCGCCCAGAATGCCGCATATCATGCCCGGCACGATGAATTCCGCCAGAATAAGTATCAATCCGGCGCCGTATAACACGAGTACCCACGCGATCATCGGGCCGGATCCTCGCTTGTGCTTTCAAGCAATGCGATCAATTGTCCGCATTCGATGCGAATGCCCTGGAGCACTTTCATTTTATCCGCGGGATCTTTCGGGTCGGCTTCAGGTATTTCCTCGAACGTATCCAGCAAAGCGTGGCCGTCCGGATAGAGACGCCGGGCCTGTTCAAGCATTTTGTTGTAACGCCGCGCAAAGGGCGTACAGGTGTAGTATCCCGAACCTTGGTGCTGGATGATCTGCATATCCTGCAGCATCTGGTTGATCATCCGAACGAGTGACTGCCGCAAATCCATCAGGAAACCTCCTCCGTCCTTTCGACCACATAACGGTTGCCGTCCACCTGTACAATCACAATGGGCGTGCCGGGGGGAATGTATTCGCCCCGCGCCACCACCTGATACGAAGTCTCGCCGAAGCGTCCGCGGCCTGACGGGCGCAACATGGACACGGCCACGCCTTTCAGGCCGATGGCGGCCTGGCTGTTCTCCGTCTGCACGACATATCCCGCCGCCGGCGCCTGGACATGTTGCTGGACGAAGCGCCCGTACAACGGGGTATGCGGAAACAGTTTCCACATTCCGTAGACCAGTAACGCGAAGGTGGTTCCCGCTACCGTCAAAGAAATAGCCGCGCCGCGCAGGCGTTCATATTCCCAACTGTACGTGGGAATCGTCACCCCGGTCAACGACATGTAGATGCCCGCCAGCACGCAAATGATTCCCACTCCGCCGAAAACCGTCGTGCCGGGTATCAGGAACACTTCGGCCAGGATCAACGCGATGCCCGCCGCGACCAGTAGCACGTCCAGCCATTCGGCGATGCCGATAATCACATGAGCGCCGAAAAACAGCGCCAGGCAGGACAGTCCGATGAGACCGGCCCAGCCAAGACCGGGTGTCTTGAGTTCGACATACAGCCCGCCCACGCCAAACATGAGCAGCAGACCCGCCACCACCGGATTCGTCAGCCAGCGGAAGATCCGCTCCGCCCATGTCGGGGTGATTTGAAGGATTTCCGCTTTTTCCTTGCCGATATGGCGCAACACGTCGTCCAGCGAGTTCGCCACGAGCGGAATGAGGCCGTTTTCAAGCGCCTCGTTCGGCGTGAGCGTCAGCAATTTGCCCGCCGGCAGCAAGACGGTTTCCCCCGGCGCCAGATCAGGGGGTTTGCCGCCTTCCTCGGTGTAGACGGCGGTGATTTCCTTTTTACCGTCCGCGCCGGTCTTCGCGCGCAGTTCGATGTCCTTGTCCACCATCGCCTCGCCGATCGCGGGGTTGCGTTTGGTGCTTTCGGCGAGCGCGCGCATCTTGGCGCGCATGTAGGAGACTTCCTTTTCGCCCAAGGGCGTCATGCCTTCCGGCGTAACGGTAACGGGTGTGGCCGCGCCGATGTTCGTACCCGGCGCCATAACGATGGTCGTGCAGGCGAAACTGATGAGCGCCCCCGCGGATATTGCGCCCATTCCCTGGATGTAGGCGACGGTCGGACAAGATGCCTTCGCGATGCTCTGCGTCACACGGACAGCCGCGTCCACCAGCCCTCCCGGCGTATCAATCTCAAACACGAGGGCATCGGCTTCCGAGGCTTCGCGTACAGCGCGATCCACCACCGCGGCCACGCCGTCGTCAATCATACCCGTAATCGGGCACACCACCACCCGTGCAGCCTGCGCGGCCGACGACAACGCTAAAACCAGAACGACAAGCGCGCGCATCATATACTTTTCCTATATGACCGTTTACCGATTATAAACCGCCTCCGGGTAATCCGCAATCGCGATTCACTACGGTTTGACCGGCAACCCTGACACGATGGATTCGTTTGCCGCGATGGTCACGTTGAAAGTCTTCAACGCATCCGCATAGGTTGATTTGATGCGCGTGCGTTTGCCCGTGCGCACGGCCTCGATAAAAACCTTGTCTTCTTCTTCATACATATTGACCCGGGCCTGGTATTCCGTCACCTTGCCTGCCTCATGGACGGTTACCGTCCCGCCGGCGATCTTGAACGTCGCCTCCGGCGTTACGATGGTCAGCGTCACGCCGCCGCCGTGATTGCACACACATGACGAGGTAATCGTCGCCGAACCTCCGTTCTTCAGGCGCATGGTAACGGCGCTGCTGTCGTGAACGTTGTAATTTTCGACTTTCGTCATGCAGCCCGTCGAGGCCACCGCGTAGACCTCGGAAACCTCCCCGCACAGATACCGCATCAAATCGAACATGTGCGTCGTCTGTTCCACGGCCTGCCCACCGCTCTTGTCCATGCGCCGCCACCACCACACGCCGGGCATGCCGCCGTTCCACGTGCCGATGACCAGCGACACCGGCTTGCCGTTCAACAATTGCCGCGCTGTTTGGATTGTATCGTAATAACGGAAACAATACCCGACGCTCGAAATGATCTTCGCCTTGCGAATCACGGCATCCACGCGTTTCGCCGTCTCGCGATCGGTCGCGATGGGCTTTTCGATAAACAGGTGGATGCCCCGTGCGGCGGCGGCTTCTTCCATCCCGCAATGCGCATAGGGCGGTACCGCAATGTACACCGCGTTCGGTTTCACCTTGTCGTACATGGCTTCATACTCGGTAAACGCCTCGCCGCCGAAATGCGACGCCGCCGATTCGGCGCGTTCCTTGATGATATCGCAATGCCCCACCATTTTGACGCCGCTCATTGCGCTCAAATGACGGTAATGTTCCTGCATGATGCCGCCGCAACCCACAAACGCCAGTTTGACCATGGTCCCCGCTCCTCTCCGTGTTAACTGTTCACCGGACACCAAGCCTTCCGCAACCCAAGCCCGCCCGGATAAAAAGGCCATTGGTATATTCTAGCAAATACAGCCCCTTTTGCAAATAAAAGAATCGCCACGATCAGCGCAACAGACGGAGAATGGCGCGCGCCTCGGTTTCTATTTTGTCCACCAGCGTCTGCGCGCGCCGGGGAGACCGAATGTCGCCGCCCGTGCGTTTCTTGCGGCTGAGAAAACGATCGGCGCCCTCCCCCGTCATTCCTTCCTGCCAGCGCAAATGCTTGAGCATCCGGACCGTTTCGATATCGGCGGGCAGGTAATACCGGCGGTTGTTCCGGTCGCGTTTCGGACGAAGGTGCTGCGATTGCTTTTCCCATTGGCGGAGCACATGAACCGCAACCCCGGTCAGTTCGCTGACCTCCGAAATCGAATAACGGCGATTGGCAATTTCGGTCACCGCCCCATTCTCCTCTCATTAGCGCCTGAATTCCGGCTTCTCTCCACAACAAGTTTTTGGACAACTTGCGCAACCAACGGAAATACGCATGAGTTACCGGGTACGAACACGCGCGCACACATTCTCACGTTCTTACCGTCACGCATCCAGTATACACGGCTTCATCAACCCATGATCGGTTTTTCAAATTCAAGCCCGCAGTAAAGGCATTTCCAATGCCTCGAATTGGATATGCGCCCACACCGCGGACACTTCAGCGGCCCATTGGTCATCACACCGTCTTCGACGCCATCGCGCAGGTCCACTTCGGCAATCTTCTTTTCGAGATCCGCATCGGTCAGATTCATTCGCTCACGGGCAAGTTCCCAAAACGCCTGATTCAAGAGCGACAACCGCGCTATGCGGAATTCGAGTTCACGAACCGTCTGCGCCAATTCCGGATCCCGTGCGGCGGCCTTCGTTTTTATGACAGGCTCGCCTCCCGCCATTCCTCCCGTCCACAATATACCCATGGGTCAAATCCTTTTGTTACACAAATCGCCACGGCCCAACTACGCGAACGAAAAACGGGGAATAACTCCTCTTCGGCCGTTCGAACGCGGGTTCCCAATGCCGGAAATTTCGTTGTTATTCATTATTTTTCAGAATAAGCCCGTGACTTTTCCCGTGTGCACATCCACGTCAATCTTGCGGTAGGCCGGGTCGGACGCGGTGCCGGGCATGAGGTTGATGTCGCCGGCGACGGGCACGATGACGCCCGCGCCCTGATACAGCAGCACGTCGCGCACCGGCAGCGTCCATTCCTTCGGGCGGCCTTTCTTGTCGGGATCGTGCGACAGGCTCAAGTGCGTCTTGACCATGCAGACGCCGAGCTTGTTGATATCGTCGTCGGCCTGGATATCCTTGATCTTCTGTTCGGCGAGTTCGGAATAGCTCACGCCGCTCGCGCCGTAAACCTCCGTGGCGATCCGCGTGATCTTGTCCTTGACGGGCGTATCGTCCTCGTAAAGCAGGCGGAACTTCGGCTCGTCCTTGCAGGCGTCCAGCACGGCTTCCGCGAGTTCGATGGCCCCTTCGCCGCCCAGCGCCCAGTGTTTCGAGACCGCCACGCGCGCGCCAAGCGATTCGCATGCGCGCCGCACCACATCCACCTCGTCGTCCGAATCCGTCTGGAAATGGTTGATGCACACGACCGGCGCGATGCGGCTCTTCTGCACGGTTTCGAGATGCGCGATCAGATTGCCGAGGCCCTTTTCGACCAGCGCCGGGTTCGATTCGCGGTAAATCCGGTCGATCGGTTTGCCCGGCGCGACGCGCGGCCCGCCTCCGTGCATCTTGAGCGCGCGAATGGTTGCGACCAGCACCGCGCAGTTCGGAATCAATCCGCTGTAGCGGCATTTCAGGTTCCAGAACTTCTCGAAGCCGATGTCCGCGCCGAAACCGCTCTCGGTCACATGGTAATCGCCGAGTTTCAGCGCCACGCGGTCCGCGACGATGGACGACTGGCCGATGGCGATGTTCGCGAAAGGCCCCGCGTGCACGAGCACCGGCTGTCCCTCGATGGTCTGCATCAGATTTGGATTCAGCGCGCGATTCATGAGCGCCGCCATCGCGCCGTCCACATCGAGGTCCGCCGTGTAAATCGGGTTGCCCCATTTGTCGAAGGCGACGACCATCTTCGCGATGCGGCGGCGCATGTCCTCCAGGTTCGTTGCGACGGCGAGAATGGCCATCAATTCCGACGACACCGTAATCTGGAATCCGCTGCGCAGCATGAACCCGTCCATCTTGCCGCCGATGCCGATCACGATCTCGCGCAGCGATTGCGCGCAGAAGTCAATGGTCCACTTGATGGCGAGGTTGCGCGGATCGATGTTGAGCCGCTTCAGTTTCTTTTTCGACAGCGTTTCGTCCGTGTAATTGAACTCGTGCTGGAGACGGCTGGTCAGCGCGACCATCGCGAGGTTGTGCGCGTTGTTGACCGCGTCAATGTCGCCCGTCAATCCGAGGCTGAACTCGGCCAGCGGGATGCACTGGCTCAGCCCCCCGCCCGCCGCCGATCCCTTGATGTTGAACGTCGGCCCGCTCGATGGCTGCCGAATCGCGCCCGTCACGCGCTTGCCGCACTTCCCAAGGCCCTGGATCAGCCCCATGGTCGTCGTGGACTTGCCCTCGCCCAGCGGCGTCGGCGTGATGGCCGTCACGTCAATGTATTTGCCGTTCGGGCGGTCGCGGAGCCGTTCGAGGATGCTCATGTAATCGAGCTTGGCGACATAATGGCCGTATGGAAGCAACTCCATCCGCTCGACACCCATTTCTTCGCCGAGTTGATACACGGTTTTCATGTCTTTTTCGGCCGCTTCGGCAATCTGCCAGTCCGGCATCTTGGTCGGGTCGAGTGTTGCCATGTTCATGTTCCTCCGGTTGCCGCTCAGTTTCCGTCGCATCGTTCGTACTCTTTATCACGCCCGTCATCGTCATCGTCATCGTCATCGTTGCTGCGCTCATAGTCACCCAATTCCTCGCGCACAACGCTCGATCTGACCTCGGACAGCCTGGACAGCATCGCCACGATTCGAATGAGCAATTCCTTGCCCGGCGTTATCCGTTCCTGTGTACAAGCATCGAGCGCGGCCAGTACGTCCAACGTGGCGGCGCTTTCCATCGCCGAACCGCGGGCAATTTCGAAATATCGCCGTCTATCGCCAAACGCGCGTTTTCCATTCCCTTCAGCGATGTTCAGTGGAATGGACTGGCTCGATCGGATCAATTGGTCCCGGGCGTTGCGCCATTCCGGCGAAATCTCTTTTATGAGTCCACCCACAAAAGCCACAAAATCCAAGCTTCGCCGATAGACCTCCAACTTTTCGTGATCAAACAGTATGGCAAACCTTTTCGATGACGATGACGATGACGATAACGAGCACGAACACGAACAGGCACAAGCACGAAAGCGTTTCCTTACGAATAGAATTCCATCACGCGCATTACGCCGTCGTAACCGCTTTTAGTCAGCACGTCCTTCAAACAGATCAGCGCCGGATGATCCTCCGGCAGGATCTGGTAGTTTCGTTTCACCGAACCGATGATGAAATCCAGCCCTCGTGGAATCGCCAGCGTCAGGAAAGCGCTTTCCAGCGGCCCCTTGACCGGCGAGCCGTCCGCGCGTTTCAGCGGCAGCATCACGGTGAAATTGCTCAAGCCGACCGAGGCATGCACACCGGCCAGTTCCGGATCGGCATGAACCGCCGCGATCGTGTCGAGCACCATCTTCGTGATGCCTTCCGTGTCGCTTCCGATGGGCGCGATGCCCGGATCGACGATGCAATGTTCGTTTGGAATGCCGTGCGCGTTCGCGATACGGACGAGTTCCTTCGCCGACGCGAAGTTTTCCTCCGCGGTCCGGTTGGGTTTCGACGCGCCGTTTTCCTCGTGTTCGCACGACAGCAGCAGCGGCATGAACGGTTGTTCGCGGTACAAATCGAACATCTTCGTCCGCATGAGCGAAATCGAATTGAGAATGGGCGGTTTGCCGCCGGCCCGCGACGGATCATAGGCCCGCAAGCCCGCTGCGGCCAGATCATAATCCGGCGTATCAATCGAGAGTGGTTTCGCGGTCACGCCCTGAATCGTGCGGACCATGTCCGCCATGAATTCCGGCGAACGCAAGCCGACATTGACGTCAATCCAACTCGCGCCGCCCACATCCTGCATGCGCGCAAGTTCCTTCAATCCTTCGATGTCGTTCGCCTCATACAGTTTCTTCGTCGAGGGAACCGAGTCGTTGATTGACTCGCCGATAATCGTCAGTCCTTCGATGGCCATAACCGCTCCTCTCTGCTCGATCGCGCGATACTTCCTTCCCTATTCCCGTGCTCGTCATCGTCATCGTAATCGAAACAGGCCGATTGAATTGTCTCCGTTTTCTGTCTCTTTATTGTCTTCGGTTTCGATGCCGGCGAAGAGTGCAAACCAAGGGAATCTACGATCCGCACTCCGCCGCCGTCAACTCTACCGCCGGTTTGTCCCGCAATCCTTCCACCACGGCGGGAAGAATCTTGTGATCCAAGCCGAACAACATCAGGTGTACGCCCGACACGCCGGGAATCGCGCGGACTTCCGCGATCATCTCGCGCGCCAGCGCGACGCCTTCCTGCACGATGTCCTGCGTTTGGGCAAACCGCGCGGCGATGTTCTTCGGCACGCGAATACCCGGCACGCCCGGCATCATCTCGAAGGCCTTCTTTGAAATAATCACCGGAAGCCCCGCCAAAATGAACACGTCGTTGTCAATGCCTTCCTCGTGTACACGGCGCATGAACTCCTTGAATGTGGCCAGATCGAGGATCACCTGCGTCTGGATGAAATCCACGCCCGCCGCCACCTTCTGCTTGAGACGGCGGATCGGCACGTTCCACGGCGTCGTGAACGGGTTGATCGCGCCGGCGATAAACGGCTTCGGCGGATCCTTCATCTTGTCGCCTGTGAAGAAAATGACGCCTTTCTCGCGCAGATGCCGCGCCTCGTAGATCATCAGCGACGAATCCATATCGTAGACCTGTTTCACGCCCGGATCGCCCTGGTAATAATCGCCGGTGATGCACAGCGAATTGTGGACGCCGTTCATCTTGTTCGTGATCAGTTCCGAGATGAACGCCGTCTTCGTCAAATCGCGGCAGACGGACTGGCAGATCGGCTCGACGCCGCATTTCACGATCTGCGCCGAAGCGATCGCCGAAGGCATCGAAGGTTTTCCGTTGAGATAGGCCGTCGCGTTCAACGCGTCAAAATGGTCCCGCAGCAATTCGGCCTGTTGTTGCACTTTTTCGGGTTCCGCCCCGCGCGGCGAACGGATCTCCGACGTAAACACAAACTGACCCGCGCGCAGCTTGCGTTCGAGTCGCGACGCCGTTTGCGGAGGCTGCTGTTTGCGGTTCGTGCCCAAATCGAGATACGGGATGGGTGTTCGCGCGAGAAGGTCTTTGCCCGTGAAATAGTTCATATACGACGACGTGAAAAACAGCTTCGGGTCCGGCGAACGCAGCAGCGGCGGCGTGGACGTGCCGTTCTTGTCGGTCAGTTGGTGGATGCGCGCCCACACGCACGGGCGGTCCGGGAACACTTCGCAATGCTCGTCCATCGAGCCGCCGCACGGACCGTTGCGCACCTGCCGAGGACAGGCCATCGGACATTGCGTGTAGCCAGTATGGCTCAGCACGCATTGCCCGCAATGATGGCAGTCGAACAAAACGCCCTTGGCGAAGTTCTCCGTCCTTGTCAGCAACCTTGCCAGGAAATTCATGACTACGTCTCCCTGATAACCAACGCCGGCTGAACCACGTACTGCCGCATTTCGTTCCGGCCAAGACCGCCGGTCAACATCCCGGCCAGATGCGCGGCCATTTCATCGTTATGCGGGTCCACGGACGTCAGCGCGGGTGTGAAGTAACGCGCCAGCGCCGTATTGCCGTAACTGGCGAGGCACAACTCGCGTGGAACGGCCACGCCTTCTTCGCGCAACTGGCCGATGACTTGGATGGCGCTGATGTCGTCGCAACAGAACACACCCGTGATGCCGTTTGTTCGGATTGCGTCCGCGCAAACCCGCGACGCATTGTCGAAAATGACCGGTTCCAAGTCCGGGCGCCTCCGCCGCAAGACCATCCGGTACGTCTCGGCCATCAGTTCGAGGACCATATTCCGGCCCGTCCATCCTTCATTCAGTACAAACGCCACCGCCCCCGGTTTTCTGTCCAAAAGATAGTTCAGCGCGCGGACCACCCCCAGGTCATAGCTCTGGACGACGAAGGCGAAATCCCGGTACGTCATCGTATGATCCAGCAATATCACCGGCGCGTCCGAGGGCGACAATCGCGAATAGAAGTCCCAGGTTCGCGACTCATCGAGTGTCGGAATCACCACCACCGCCTCGTAACGCTCCATTTGCATCCGCGCCACCAGCCGGATTTCTTCTTCCCAGTTGTTGTAACTGTAAAAACGCCGCACTTCGCGCCCATTCGCGGCCGCATGGGCGGAAACTTTCGACAACAAATCGTCGTATTGAATCGAAACAAACGGGATGACGACCCCCCAAATCCGCTCTTTCGGGCCGTGTTCCGCGACGAAGGTTCCCTTGCCGGCCCTCTGAATGACGAGACCATCCTGTTCGAGAATGTTGAGAACCCGCTTGGCCGTCTCCCGCGCAACCCCGTGCTTTCGCTGGATTTGCGTGATGGAATCCAAGCGGTCGCCCGGTTGGAGGCGACGGTGCAGAATATCGTCCCTATACCGCTCGACGAGCAGTTCATACAATGGCGACGCCGATTGAAGGCCCTTGTCCATGCAACGGTTTCCATTTTTCAACCCACATCACATCACATCACACTTATGTTACCATTTTCCAGAGTCCGCGGATTCATATTGTAAGTGCAACATCGCGAGGAACGGGATGAATCTGGTGCCCGTAGCGTTGGATGAGCCTATTGGGCCGCCGAGAATGGGCCCGGCAGGGTTAGCTCGTCGGAGGCGGCCCAAT
>Ga0209381_1000908_pt1 | contig 57237 bp, 50 predicted proteins | sample DewCreD2012metaG_FD_184111 | JGI IMG/M metagenome (GOLD analysis project Ga0209381, IMG submission 184111) | Hot spring sediment bacterial and archeal communities from British Columbia, Canada, to study Microbial Dark Matter (Phase II) - Dewar... ... | reverse complement strand
TTCACGCTCAAGGCGTAACACCTGCCTGCCGGCAGGCAGGTCGGTCAATCCCTCCCTGTCTGCGCCGAGGCTTCGGCAGGCAGGCGCTCCGACCACCCCGGCGCAAGCCGGGGTTCGGTCGTTCAGGTCCGGTCCCGCCGACGCCGATGCCCATCGCTGGTAAAGTTTGCGTGACTTGCGCCGGTCGCTGGTAACGCCGCCTTTACTAGCGCCGGAGCGAGTGGCGCGGCGACTCATGCCGTTACCTCCGCCGAGACGCGCTCGGCCTTCTTGCCCGTGAACTCCTCCCAGCGCCGGACGATGACATCGCAGTAGAGCGGGTCTATCTCCATCACCAGCGCCCGCCGCCCGGTCTTCTCCGCCGCGATGAGCGTGCTGCCCGACCCGCCGAAGAGGTCGAGGACGTTCTCGCCCGGCTTGGACGAGTAGATCATCGCTCGTTCGGCGAGTTCGACCGGCTTCTCGGTGAGGTGAACCATCGCCTGCGGGTTGACCTTCTTCACGCTCCAGACGTCGGTGGCGTTGGTGATCTCCGGGTTGAAGTAGTGCGCTGCGCCTTCCCGCCAGCCGTAGAAGCAGTTGTGCGTGACGATGCCGTCGGCGATGTAGTGCTGGTGCTTGTCCACGGCCATCGAATGGACCGGGCCGAGGTAGGACTGCACGTCCACCGCTCGGACGGGGACCCAATCGAAGCGTTGTCCATCACGAGGAACCGGCACGGCCATGACGCCGGGCAGCAGGTTGCATGCGCGGACCTGAAGCGGAACGCGGCAACCATACTTCGGGCGCGTATGGCCGCGGGTAATGAACGGATAGAGCACGTCCCGGCGATGGTCGGCCAAGGCCCGCCGCGCCGCCCGCTCCAGAACATCCGGGTCGAGGGTCTCATAGATGCGCCTGATCTGCGCATCCGAGCGCCGGGACCGCGGCGACTCGCACCAGAACGTCGTCGGGATGCCGTAGGCGGTGGAGACGATTTGTTCGGCGACCGTCGCCTCGCCCTTGGTGGGATGAACGCTCAGCACCCACGCGGCCTCGCCCTCCTCCATGCTCAGCCGCTGCTTGACCCCGAATCCCCAGGTCGAGCGGAGTTTCGACGCCCCCACGCGCCACCACGGACCGCGTTGCATGAGGTACACGCACCAGGCGTCGCGCGACTGGGGGGTGAGTTTCACGCTCCAGACGTGGCCATCCGTGCACCAGGTCGTCCGGTCGCCGGCCGCGACGCCGTACAGCGGACCGCGGTACTCGCGACGGGTCGTGAGAACTTCCATCCCATGCCGCAGGCCGACCATCGCGGATGAACTGCTGCTGAAACTGACCACGCGGTCGCCGTCGCGCAGGCTCGCGATTGGCACGTCGCCTTCCGGGGTGAGCACCCGTGTATCGGGAGGCTGGCACCACTCGTGATTCCCCATGAAGTCCTTCCGCGTCAGGACCGGGTGCTCCTTGACCCAGATGATCATCTGCGAGAAGTAGAGCTGCGATTCGCGTAGCGCGTTCGGGTAGTTCCAGATGTTCGAGTACCCGCCCCAGATGTAGAAGGCCCGGCCCGGCTCCAGCACCCGCTGGATGTTGCCGAACCACAGCCGCAGGAGGCGTGCGAACTCCTCGTCGGAGATGAAGTCGTTGACCAGCGGCCGGTCCTTGGGACGGAGCTTCCCCGTCGTGGCGTGCGTCTCGCCCCGGATGGCGATGTCCATGCCCTGCTGGCCGATGGGCCGGTCGCCGCTGGCGGCGATGGCGTTGTTGCTCCGGCTGGCGACGCCGACATTGTAAGGCGGGTCGGTGTTGACCAGTTGCACGGTCGCCCCGTCCAGCAGCCGGTCCACGTCCTCAGCCTTGCCGCTGTCGCCGCAGAGGAGACGATGGTTGCCGAGCACCCAGAGGTCGCCCGGCCGCGTGATAGCCTCGTCCGGCGGCTCGGGGATGGCGTCGGGGTCGGTCAGGCCCTCGGTGCCCATCGCGCCGAGCATCTTTTCCAGCTCCGCCGACGAGAAGCCCAGGAGTTCCAGGTCGACATCCATGCCGCGCAGCTCCGACAGCTCGATGGGCAGGAGTTCCATGTCCCAGGTCGCCAGTTCGTGGAGCTTGTTGTCCGCAATCCTGAAGGCCCGCACCTGCTCCGGCGTCAGGTCGCCGGCTCGGATGACGGGCACCTCCTTCAAGCCCAGTTTGCGCGCGGCTCGGACGCGCGTGTGCCCGGCGATGAGCACCCCGTCGGCGTCAACGATGACCGGAACCTTGAACCCGAATTGCTTGATGCTGGCGGCGACGGCGTCCACGGCTTGCTCGCCAATGAGCCTCGGGTTCTGCTGGTACTCTTTGATCCGCTCGATGTCCCACATTTCGATTTGCATGGGTTCCTTTCCTTTCACCCTTAGGCTCGCGGTCGGGCGGGGCATGTCGCCCCGCCCGAACCGCCTGCGCCCGGCCATGCCTTGCCGCACCTCGCCACGCCGCGTCCCGCCTCGCCTTGCCATGCCCGGCCGGGCCTTGTTCCTGCCCGCATGGCACCATTCCCTTCGCCGACAGACTTCCAAGACTTTCCAAGGGTTACGCCCCGTTCGCGCCAGGTTCCGCCAGGTTGCGACCTTTCCGCCTGGGCGGCGGATTCCTCGACCCCACGAACGGGTCGCGCCAGGGCGCAACCTGGCGCGTCCACGCCCGCTGGAAAACCGGACACTTGTCGGAAACTGTGCCTATACGCGCGACCGTTCCCGCCGCCGTCTCGGCGCATCCTTGCGGCGGAGGAACCGCTGGTTGCCGCCACCGCACCCCTCGCGCGCGTACGCGCGGGCGCACGCGGCGCGTGTAGGGGTACTATGAGGTGATGAGGTAACTGGGAAGAAGATGATGTAATCTCTTTTCTTTTCATAACTTACGCCCCCGACAGTTCCCGCATCCGGCCATGCGGCGACCCTGCGGTCTGGTCGGCAACCGTCCTATCCCCATTGCCAGTTGCCACATTTTCATGCGGCAACTGTGGTAACTGCCCAACGCCGTTGGGGACCAGCAGCCGGTATCGCTGGGCGACCGGGCCGCCTCCGGCGGTCGAGCCCACGTCGTGCTCGATGCGCCGCTGGCCGCGCAGGGCGTTGCGGACCTCCTCGATGTCCTTGTCGCTCCACTTGAGGCGTCTTGAGAGTTCCCAGTGCGGCATCCAGGCGTCGCCGCGCCGTTGCCGCCACGAGGTGAGCACCTCCAGCATCCGCTTGCACTTGGCGTCGAACTCGCCCTCGGCGACGTGCTGGCCGGCCATGAAGAGCATCCGCCGGGTCTGGTAGTCCACGAACCGCCAGGCCCACCGGACGGCCCGCTCGTCGATGCGCATCTGGAGGCGGTCGGCGCTGACGGCGTAGATGAGCGCGAGCTTGCGGGCCTTCTCGTAGGCCCTGGCCCAGATGGCCATGCCCGCCGGGTCGTCCTTCTCTTCGGCCTCGGCGTAGCGGTCGTCAGCGAACGCACGGCATTCTTCCAGGGCGGTCTCGGCCTCCGGCGTCGCCTCGACGCAAACGGGTATCGGATGCCAGTCCTGGAGGTTGCCCGTGCCGGGCCGGAAGTCGGCCCACCATCGGGCGGTCTCGAGGATGGACTCTGGGATGGGTCGCGCTACGGGCGTCTGGCCGCGGCCGCGCTTGCCCGCTTCCACGATGATGAGCCTGGCGAAGAAGCCGTTGTTGAGCATGCGGACGTTGAGGGCCTCGTAGTAGTACTTAGGCACGGCCGTGCCGAGCATGCACAGCGACGGCTGGTCGATGACGCCGGGCGACTGGCCCCCGGCCTTGACCCGCATGGGGTGGATGGTGCTGCTGGAGGTGTACATCTTCAGCAGCACGTTCATGATGCCCTCGTGGCGGGCGTCGGAGGCCTTGTTGATGGCGTTCATCAGGCCGTCGATTTCGTCGGTCTGGAACAGGACCGACGGGGTGAGGAACAGGCGGTCCTCGATGCCCTCGCCGCTGGCGAAGGCATCGCCGAGGCAGTCCTGGAGACCCACCTCGACGCAGATACGCTGGTTGACCTTGCGCGGCTCGTTCTTGCCCGCGCCGGAGTTGGCCAGGGCCAGGACGTAGAGGTTCGTGCGGTTGTCGGCGGCGTCGCGGACCTTGCGGCCGGCCAGGAACGCTTGGAGCGTCAGCGCGGCGGCGAACGCCAGCACGGGCTGGGGATACGGGGAGACCGACAGCGTGTAGTCGGTCACCTGCCGGATGAAGCCGGGCACGTCCAGGAGGTCGTCGGGCATCGGGCCGGGGTCGGACACGGACGGCTCGGCGGGCGGCGCGGCGTCGGTCTGGCCCACGATGCCGGTCAGGTCCACGGCAGACTCGTCGCCGCCGTAGCCCTCGGCCCGCAGTGCCCGGGCGGCTGCGGCGAAGTCGCCATTGTGCTCCAGGTGGGCATACACGGCGAACGGGGAGTACGCCTTGTTCGGCTCGAAGGGCGCGGCGTTGGAGGAGAACACGTAGAAGACGCGGTCCTTCAGCGTCGCCGACCATCCGGCCGTCTTGCCGGGCCGTCGCCAGTACTCATTCTCGCCCGCGCGGACCAGCGTCCAGCCGTGCTTGGCCAGGACGGCCCGGACGTCGCCCCGCGCCGCGAAATCGTCGCCAGGTCGCGCCAGGTTCGCACCCGACGCCGGAATCGGCTCAGGGGCCGGGACGTACTCGTTGAGCGCCCAGGCGGCCGAGAGCAGGATGTCTCGCTCCTCGGCTGTGAGTACCGGCAAGTTCGTGAAGTCCCCCTGGACGAGTTCATAGCCCGGCGATGGGGCACACAGGAACAGGCCGCCTTCGCCGCGGGTCTCGATGAGCGTGAGGAGCACGTGCCAGCGGCCGTCGGTGTCTTTGCGAGGGACGTGCTTCTTGCCGCCGATTGCCACTGGCTCGCCGTTGGGCGTCTCCACCCGCCGTTGCGCGAGCTTGAGGTTGCCGCAGACGACGTCGCGATTGCGATAGGCGACATGTCTGCCGCCGGAGGGCGTCCGCTCGATGACCAGGCGTTCGAGAAGGCCAGGCGCGGCCTCGCGCACGGCCGCACACCACGGCTCGAAGAGTTCGCCGCCGGCGTCAAAGTCCAGCATCTCCAAGTTGCCGCTCGCTTGACCGCAGACCAGGCACAGGGCCGAGTGGCCGTTGGAGAACCATGCCCGGACCTCGGCCGCCGTCGGCCGGCGCTGCTGGTACGGCGACCAGGCGGCCACGGCGGGGCGCTTCTGCGCCCAAATGGACGGCAACACGCTCAGGCCGGCGGCGAGATAGGACTGGGCCGCTTGGATCATGGCTTGTGGTCTAGTTCTTGGAATGGCCTGTGGGGGTAGAGCGGACACTCAAGAACAGGACATCTTGCTACATCGTGTCGCCACCACTGCTTGCATTGCAGGCAGAAACCTGCAATGGCTTCCTTTGCCAACCGACTTGTGCAAGCCCGCAAGTAGGTCTGGCGGTAGCTTTCTGGTATTCCATGAAGCTCTCTTTCCACAGCCTCCTTGCGGGGCCGGTCTAGCCGGGAAAGCCGTGCTCTTGAGTTCATTGGTTTGTTTTCCTCAAAAGGGTATGTCCTCGTCCGCCAGGGCCGACTCCGACTCGCCTGCGGGTTCCGCGTCATCCCATCCTGGTTCGCGGTAGAAGGGCTTCTCGCCCAGCTCGCAGCCGACGATGCGGTCGAACTCCTCGCCGGAGACGTGCCGCACGGTGATGCTCTTTGTGGGCGCGAGCGCCCCGCGCTCGGCGAAATAGACCGCCTCCTCGACCGAGTCCGGCACGGGCAGGTCCGAGCGCCTTCGCCACCAAGCTTCGGCCTTGTGCCGCGCGTAGCCGGTGTGCTCGAAGCAGACCCATTCCGACTGCCAGCGGGAAAAGCCGATGCGGTAATCGACCCGCATACTTCGGGGGTGGTCCTCGGGTGCATCCCGCTTGACGTGGACCGAGTACGCCACCTCCTGCACCGGGTAGGTCTCGACGGTCACCTCGCCGGACAGGACCGCCGCCGTGCTCGCCCGCGTGTCGTGCTCCTGGCGCTCGGGCGGCGGAAAGGCGTGGCCGCACTGGGGGCAGGTCGCATAGCCGGTCGCGATGAGGGCCTGGCATTCGGGGCACTTCTTGGCCGGGGCCTCACCCGTGCCTTTCCCGTTCTCCTTGACCCGCAGGTCGTCCACCGGCCCGTGGCGGAGGACGTTGCCGCCGAAATCCAGGATGAGGCAGTTGGCCTTGCCCGGATGGAGCCGGAAACCGCGACCGCAGCACTGGTAGTAAAGGCCCGGCGAGTTGGTGGGCCGAAGGAGCGCCACGCAATCGATGTTCGGCGCGTCGAAACCGTGGGTCAGCACGCCGACGTTCACCAGGTACTTCAATCGCCCCGAGCGGAAGTCCGCGATGGTTCGGGCACGCTCATCAGACGGCGTCTCGCCGAAGACAGTGGCCACCTGACCGCCCATACGCGCGAGGGTTTCGGCGACGTGTCGGGCGTGCTGGATGCCGCTGGCAAAGACCAGAACGGCGTGCCGGTCCTTGGTCTGCTCGACGATTTCAGCGCACGCGGCCTCCACGCGCTGCTCCTGGTCCATCAGGGCCTCGACCTCGTCGGCCACGAACTCCCCGGCCCGGACGTGCAGGCCGCTGGTGTCGATGTCGTCGCGCGTGCCCTTGGCCACCAGGGGGCACAGATAACCTTGGACGATGAGCTCGCGGACGCTCACCTCGTAGCAGACCTTGTTCAGCAGGTTCTCCGGCGAACAGATGGTGCCGGTGGTCATGCGAAACGGCGTCGCCGTCAGGCCGATGAGGCGCACGTTTGGGTTGATGGTTTTCGCATCCGCCAGGAACGTGCGGTACATCCCCTCGCCGTCCGGCGGCACCATGTGGGCCTCGTCGATGAGCACCAGATCGAAGCGCCCCAGTTCCTTCGCCCGGCGATAGACCGACTGGATGCCCGCGACGATGATAGGGTGGTCTCGGTCGCGCCTCTCCAGGCCCGCCGAGTAGACGCCGATGCGGTGCCAGAGGTCGTGGGCCATGGCGTGGAGTTTGTCCACTGCCTGCTCAAGAAGTTCCTTCACGTGGGCCAGGATGAGCACCCGGCCGTCCCACCGGGCGACGGCGTCGCGGCAGATGGCGGCCATCACGGGCGTCTTGCCCCCGGCCGTCGGGATGACGACACAGGGGTTGTCCTCGCGCTCACGGAGATGGCCATAGACCGCCTCTACGGCCTCTCGCTGATATGGTCGCAGCGTGATGGTCGGCGATTCCGTAGGCGGCGGGCTGAGCAGCGCGTGCGTCATGCCGCCACCTCCGTCCCGTCTGGCAGGATGCAGCGGTCGTCCATGATGGGGATGGTGTAGAGCGTGTCGCTGCGTCGGCCCAGGTAGCCCAGGATAAAGGCGTTGACCCACTCGACGGGTCGCCCGGTGCCATAGAGCGGGATAGGCCGACACAGGCAGCCCGCGCTACGGGCCTCGATGACCCGTCCCGGCGACCAGATGTTCTGCACGATTGACGCGTCGGCCCGGTGTGTGTGGCCGTGGATGACGCTCTTGCCCTGGCTGATCGCCAGATGGTTCTTCGTGGCGTGCCGGGCGTAGGACCAGCCGTGGACGGCGATGATCCGCGAGTTGACGCGGTAATGTGGATACCGCCCGTCCGCCGAGCCGTAGGGCACGTAGACGCACTTGCGTCCCCGCGTGAGCTGCACGCGCGGGGCGAGCATGGAATACGCCCCTCGGCCCTCTGCTGTGGCCGCCGCCCAGCGGTCCAGCCGGTGCTCGTGGTTGCCTTCGATCACAACGAGCCGTGTGCAAACCTTCTGGAGGCGGTCCAGAAGCGCGCCCGCCTCGCGGAGGTCGTCGAGGTACTCGGTCTGCGGCACGCCGTAGGTCGGCAAGTGCGGCGAGAACTGGCCGCAGTCCAAGAGGTCGCCCAGGCAGACGACCAGGTCCGGCCGGATGCGCTCGGCAGCGCGGCAGAAGACCTCCACGGCCCGCCGGTTGTGTTGGGGGATGTGCAGGTCGCCGAAGGCGAGCATGGTCTTTGAGCCGCGCTTGGCCATCTACTCCTCCCCTGCGACCATGGCCGCGGTCCGGGCGTACCCGGCGATGTCCACGAGGTTGTCGCGCTTGTGACGGTGGGCCTGGCGGGCGAGCTTGACGGCGATCAGGCACAGGGGCACGTCCGTCGCGGTGATGGCCGCCCCTTCGCGGAGCTTGGCCGCCAGGATGCCGTTCCACATCGCGGCCGTCCGGGCGAAGTCGTCGCGCGGGTGGCCGTAGTCGGCCTGGCGACTGCCGGCGGTCAGGCCCTTGGCCTCGTCGAGGATGGATTCGGTTGTGCCTTCGCTGGAGGGCGGCGAACCATCGCAGACGCCGGTCAACTCCACGCGGGCATCAGGCGCTCCGATCAGTGGCGCGAGCGTGGCCACGTCGATTGTCTTCAGGCCCATTTCGCGGGCCAGGAGGTATTCCGCCTTCGCCCCGCGCGACTCCTGCCAGCCGGGCAGAAGCGCGATGGCGTCGCATTCGACCAGGGCCGCCACGTCGGCCCGCATGTAGTCGGCGCGGGGCAGGTCCGTCCGGCCGCCGAAATTCTCGGCGGGGTTCACCACGTCCCAACCGGCGGCCTTGAGGCGCTGGGCGGCTCGGTGGAAGGCGTCGAAGTTGTGGCCGGGATACCCCGTCATCGGCCCGGCCAGATAGATGCGCTCTGGTTTGCCCATGGTTCAGTTGTCCTCCGGGTTGACAGCGGGCGTGTTCGCAGGATCTGTGTTCAATGGCATCACCTGACGCTTGGCCAACAGACGGCCTTGACGCCTGCATTCGCGGCACTCCCGTCCGATGCCAAGGGGGCTGCGCTTGCGCCGCCCGAACTCAGAAAAGGCCTTGATCTGACCGCAGTAAGAGCAGATCTGGCAGTCGGTACTGCTGTCCTGGCCGATGCCCACGAACAGCCGCGGGTGGTCTTTGACGATTTCCCAGTCCAGCCGGCGGATGGCGAACCAACGGTCGTCGATGCCGACGGCGTCCTTGACGGCGTCGCAGACCAGGTCCACGACGTTGACCGCGTCGCCTTTGTGGTTGGGCTTCTGGACGAGAATGTCGACCCAGACCTTGTTGTGCGCGACGTGGATGCAGTGCAGAGCGGCACGCAGCGCATGGGTTATGGCCGTCCGCATTTGCCGGGCCTCACGGCGTAGTGCCAGGTGCCCGCTTCGGCGCATCGTGTAGATGTGGTTCTTGGACGCCGACCAACTGAAGGGCACGGCAATCCTCACGTTCCAAAGAAGGTCCACGCTGGTGGAGTCAAGCCATGCGATGTTGCTTGCCGCAGCTCGACTTGTCGCCACGCCGGCATCCCGCGCCAGCTCCTTCTGCTGATTGACGTCCCATATCCTTCGCCGGACTTGTTCCACCGATGGCGGATTGCGGCGTGCCCAAAGCCTCTTGCGCACCAGGTCGCGCCGCTCGGAACACTCCGGGCAGTACTTCTGCGTCGGCGACGTTCTCGCCACGTCGCGATTGCAGTCCTGACACCGTAAGACCTGATTCACGTCCCTCTCTCCAAATCATCCCACGACAGCCTCCGTCGGTCGGGCGGGAAGGCGTCCATCGCCAGGGCGATCCGCCCGTCCGCCGGTGGCTTCCGCGGGCCGTTGCCGCCCAGGAGGGCGCAGGCGCGTCGGCGGAACGAGCGGCCCTCGCGGCTGATCAGCGTGCGGAACCCCACGTTGCGGTAGTAGCGGTTGACCGTGGGCGGCCAGGGCAGTTCAACCAGGGTCATCCGCGCCTCCGCATCGCCTATTCCGCCACGTTCCATTCCGCTACGCCTTGCCTGGCCTGCCTCGCCAGACCAAGCCAGACCTCGACTCGCCTAGCCTCGCCTGCCTCGCCACGCCTAGCTCCGCCTTGCCATGCCTCGCGCTGCCCGGCCACGCCTCAGTTCGGCTGCACTACCCGCGTCGCCAGGGTGGGGTCGGGTTGGGGTTCTGGGCGGGCTTCGCCCCGTCGGCGGTTTCCCGCTTGGCAAAGCCCCGAATCTCGTTTCTCGTTTCGCCGTCGGCGTCGGTCTTCTGCTTGACGGTGATGCACAACGGCAAGTTGTGGAGTTCGCAACTGTCCTTCGGCTGCATGACGCCGACCGCGCGGCAGATGGCCGAAAGTTCCGAGCGGGCGATCTTCACCGTCAGCGGGTTGGGGTTGTCCAGGTTCAGCCGCTCCCAGACGAGCCGCCCCTTGTGCGGCCCCTCGATGACCTGGAAGGTAAGTTCCAGGTACGCGCCGTTGCCGCTGCGGGTCGGCTTCATCTCCGAGGCCGTGACGACGGCGACATACTTGCCCGCCGGCAGCGGCTCGAAGTCCGTCGTCGGTTCCACTTGGTTCGCGTCGAATCCTTGCAGGTTAGCCATGGGTCTTGCCTCCGTTCTTATTGGCCGTGGCGCTCGGGGTCGTGCTCGTCAGGTATTGGGCGTAAGCGTTCCAGTCGAAAGGCAGTTCTTCGGGTAGGCCCAGCCGATTCTTCGCCACGTGTGCCGGGCGCTCGGTCGTGCGCATGATCCGTTCTCCTGAACCGATGCCCTGGGTTCGCGTCTGACTGAAACCTTCCTCGAGCCTCTTGGTGTAGACCTTGTAGGTGGCAAAGAGGACTTCGTCGCACCATTCCTGCACGACCTGCGAGGCGAGCTTGTGCAGGCGAGGCACGTAGCGGCCGTAGCTCTCCGTTTCCGGGTTCTCGAACCGCTCGATCTTGGCATGTGCGATGAGCAAGACCATCATGCCCCGCTCGTTGCGCAGGGCGTTCAGCCCTTCCAGGAACTCCCGCCACTGGGTCAGGGCCAGGACGTACCCCTTGGCATAGGGAATGTCCTCGATGCTTTCGACGCCGCGCTTTCGGCAGACCTCCGCCCAGATAAGCCGTTCCAGCCAGTCGAGCGAATCCACCACGACCGTCCGGTAGGGGTGCTTTTCCGAGTAGAGTTCCGAAATCGACTCGATGGCCTGGTCAAACGTCTCGGCCAAGGGGAAGCGGTCGCAGTCGATCTCCCCCAAACCGTCCTCGGTCTGGATGAAGATGGGCTTGGGGGCCATTGAGCCGAATGTCGACTTGCCCACGCCGTGCACCCCGTACAGCAGCAGTCGATGCGGCGCGGGACGTTTGCCGCTGTGTACTTGTCCCAGGAGCTTCATGATCGCGTTCCTTTCTCTTGCAAGTGACCGAAGACTCGATTCACGCCCGGCATGTCCGCCGGATTACGGGCGTCAAGTTGACGGGCGAGCGGGCACAGGGAGTCCCGACCGGGTGGCCCGAGGCCCGGTCACGCCATCCCGTCCGCCCGTCGCATCGTCAATGCCTGCCATGCCTTGTTCCGCCATGCCCCGTTTCGCCGTATCCCGCCTAACCACGCCTGCCACGATGCGCCATGCCAGTTTCCGCCCCGCCGTGCCTAGCCGCGACATGCCATGCCTGTCCCGCCATGCCCGGTCTTGTCGCGCATTGCCCTGCCACGCCAAGCCGAGCCCTGACGTTGTCTCTACGTGCCCGCCCCCGTCGGCACCAGCGCGTCAATCGCCTCGAACAGCGCGGCGAACTCCGCCAGGCGCGCATACCGCCTGCGCCAATCGGCCAACTCAGCCCGGGCGCGCCGAAGCACCTGTTCACGGAGCGTTTCGCTCCGCATCGCCTCGCAGACGTGCGTGAAGACGCGCGAGCCGGGAGATTCCTCGATGCAGACGAACGCCCGCACCGGCTCGAACGGTCGGTCGCTCTCCTCCGGGCAGACGACCACGGCCCGGATGAGATAGTCCGCCTGCTGGAGGCGGTACTTCCGCGCCGCCTTGGCGTCGTTCCACTCGAAGTAGCCGTGCAGGGCGCTGTTCGGTTCCCGCGCGGCCTTTACCACGGCCTCGGGTCGGAGCCGCCCGTCGTGCTTCCGGCGGATGTCCTCCAGGGTCTCTCCGACGACCTGCGGATCGCCGTTGAGGTGAAAACCGTCGCGGAATCGATAGATCATGGACCGGCCTCCTGGGCTATTCACCTTGGCGGGCGACGTGAAACCGTCCGCACTGACCGTCTCGCTGTGGCCGATGCTCGCCGACGCCGATGGCGAAGCCGGCCGTCTCGAAGAGGTTCACGATCTGCTCGGCGCTGATGACGTTGGCGTTGTAGCGGATGGGCAGCCGCACGCGCCACGCGCGGAACTCGGCGCGGTAGCGGATGTCGGCAATGCCCATCGCCAGTCGCACCATGTCCTCGCGCGGGGTGGGCGCGCCCTCGACCCGCACCAGGTCGCCGTCGATGTGGAACGCTCCCCGCGCGGCGACCTTGGTCATGCCGTCCACGTGCGAGCAGGCGTCGACCGCCGCCGCCTTGAAGGCGATGGCGGGAAAACCGAACTCGCCCTTCTGCACGTCCTCGAGCGTGGGCGAGGCGGGCTTCGGCGAATACCAGTACAGCGAGTCGATGAAGTCCTGCTCGGGGCTCTTGGCCTCCTTCTTCGGCATCGCCTTCTTCATCTGCTTGTCGAGCATCATCTTCTTGGCCTTGTCGCTCCAGGCGTGCACTACCAGGGGCGAGTCGCCAATCAGCACCACCTCCAACGACTGGATGTTCATCGGGGGGATGGTGATTTCCGTCTGTCGGATTGCCTTTGCCATGCTTGGGCCTCCTTCCAAAATGAGTTCCTTCGCCCTTCATCCGGCGGACCTGTCCGCCTGCCACGCCTGCCCAGCCGCGCCTAACCCCGTCACGCCGCGCCTTGTTACGCCATGCCCTGCCTGCCTTGCCGCGCCGCGCCCCGCCGGGCCAAGTCACGCCTCGCCAGGCCACGCCAAGCCAGGCCTCGCTCCTTCACGTCGAGTCAAAGATCAGTCCTTCCTCGTACAGCGTCGGCCACGCGCCCTTGCGCTCACATTCGCCAAGCCGAGCGATGGCCGCCTCGTTCTCTCGCTGGCATTGGTCCAGCACCGCTTCGGTGACCCGCCAAACTCCCGCCCTGAACGGCGGACGTTTCTCCACGGCCACAAAGAAGCAAGGAGCCTTCCGGCCCAGAACTTGGGCCAGAAGGCTCCGATAGAACGCCAGTTGGTATGCGTACCCGTAGCGACGGGCATCGGCCTCGAACCAGTCGATATCGTCCGCACTTTTCAGGTCGATGATCCCCCGCTCGGGATTGAAGAAGTCCAGCCGCGCTTGGCACGGCCGCCCGCAGTACTCGGTGCGGATGACGCCCTCGGGAACGCCGTCGGAGAGCAGCGCGGACGCGATTGCATGGGAGCGAACGCCCGTTGCAAGGTTGACGATCAGCGCGAACTGCTCCGTCGTGATGACGGGCTTGCCCTGAGATGACGCCCACTCGGCGTAGGCTTGGGTGCTTGTCCCGTAGGGCTTTCCCGTGCGGGCGTTCACCGGGCCGTCGCCGACGACGTACTCCGCGTCGAAGCACTCACGGCCTTCAAGGATGAGCACGTGCGCCGCCCGGCCGAGGACATAGGCAGGCCGTTCCTCGTCAGCGATCAGACCCTGAACCTTGTACCAGTAGAGGAGCGGACAGCGCCGGAATTCCGCCAGGGCGTGGCTGGTAAGGTGCGTCTTGGCCTTCTCGCGGTACTCCGCCTCGGTTTCGCGGACGAGGAAGTCCAGCTTTGCTCGGGCCATCGTCGTCTCCCTGTCTTCTGCGCGTCTCGCTACTGGGATACTTACCCGGCGCACGCCCCAGATGACGGACGGCCTGCCAGATAATCCCGCAGTCCGGCCGCCTCGAAGACCTCGCGGAGTTTCTTCACGTGGTCGTTGAGCGTCGTCCGAGGAACACCCATCGCCCGCGCCGCGTCGGCGATGCTGCCGGTCTTCAGGAGTTCGCACAGCCTTCGCAGGTGGTCCGGCAGCCGCTTGAGGACCGCCTCCACGTCGAGGGCAAGTTCCGCCGTCTCCTGGTCGGACCGCGCCTGTCGGCCGAGCCGACGGTCGGCCTCCTCGGCGGCGATGGTCTGGATGCGCTCGACAGAGCCGCCTTCGCCGTCGTCGATGTACTCGTTGAGGGAGCATTCCTCTCGCCGCGGGTCGCGCTTCTCGCAATTGCGGTCGCGGATGAGCGTGGCGACCTTGCGGTCGATGATGCGGGCGACGAACGTGTTGCAGGTCGCCTTGGCGGGGTCGAACTTCGGCAGGCGCTCCAGCAGGTCCACGATGAGGTCCTGCCGGATGTCCTCGATGTCCTGGGCCGCGAAGCCCTCGGTCCTCGCCAGTTGGCGTGCCCTGTGCCGAATGTGTCGGATTGCGTAGTCGCTGAGTTCACACTGCTGCTTCTGGTTGGCGCTCATTTGAGCCTCCCGTGGCCGGGGAGGCGCGGCGTGGGTGCCAACCGAGGCAGCGGCCGACAAAGAAGGAGGCGCTGTAGGTCCGCCGTGTCAGCGGCACCCACAACGCCTCCACCTCGTGGCCGGTTAGTTGTCAGGTTCCGAAATCGTTCCAATCACACGTGGGGAGCCGACCCCCGTCGTTCAGGCGGCGTCCTCCTCGACGGTCATCTTGAAGGGCAGGCCGTGCTTGACCTCGATGCACTCGACGAGGCCGTCGCCCAGCGCCTCCAACTGGGCCAGCAGCTCGCGGACCTGCGCCTTGAGCGTGAAGTCGCCCTTGGCCGCCTCGGGCCGCGGGCCGTTCTCGCCCCCGAACTTCACCTCCCGGACCACCCGCGGCGGCGGGTCGAACACCGGCTCGCCGTCGTGGACGACCAGGCCGCGGACCTGGCCGAAGTTGAGTTCCTGCATGAGCCTCACCAAGCGTTCCCCCGCAGGAGGAAGGGACGCCAACGCCACCGTGTCCGTCATGTCGGACCTCCTGTCTGCGCTCTGTGGCGCAAACAAAAACCCCTGAGAGGCGGGCCCGGCGGAAGGCTCCTCTCAGGGGTTACCTGTGTTCTCGTGGCCGCCGGGCCGCGCCTTTACCTCGGGGGCGCTACACCCGGCGTAGCGGCCGCTACATTTCGCGTAGCGGGCCGTTTCTCAGAGAGTTTTCCTAATCAAGTGTCCCACTCGATATGATCGTGTGGGTCGTAACATGGCTTATTCCCGCAGGTTAGGCGCGGCGGAGCGAGGTGGGCAGCCATGAGTTTGTCATACTTGGCGATCTCGGCCAAGACTCGTCGGATAGCCGCGCGGAAGGACTTTCGGAGGCGCTCGCGGTCGTCCGCGTGTTTGCGCAGGCGTCCGCCGAAACCGAGGTCTTTCTTGACGTGTTCGGCCAGCCATTCCTTCTCGCGGCGAATCCGATCCTGCTCGGCCTCGTCATTGTTGGCCTCGGCCTTCTCCATGTCCTCGGCCAGTTCGCGGTACTTCTCGCGGTACGCGACCAGGGCGTCTTCGTCCGAGCCCTCCCCGGCGCTACCCAAGGCGTACTTCTGAGGAACCTTGGCCACCTGGTACGCCAGGTCTACCGCCGAGAAGACCGTTCTGGGATGCGAGAGCAAGATGTGGAGATAGGCGGCCCCTTTGCTGGGTTCGAGAATCCAGTCCTTTCCCCCGGCGTATCGCACTTGCCAGTGTCCCCCCGTTTGACGGAACACGTTGTCGCCCATCGTGGCAGGAGGCCTCGTTGCCGCTGCGGGCGGCACGGCAATCCCGGGTCCGACCAACGTGGCGGAGTCGCAGACCAGCCGAACGAGGCAACTGGCTGGCAACTCGCGTTTGAGGATGGCCGAGGCGTGCCTCGCAATCGCCGCTTCAACCACGCCGGTCACCTGTTTGGCGTGCTTCTGATAGAGCTTGAAGACCTCTATCGCGTTGGCGTCAGGGGAACCGTCAAGGTGTCTGACTATCCGGGAGACCTCGCCATAGCGGCTGAAGAACTCCATCGCCGACATCCGGGAGACAGCGGACGCGGTCTCCACATAGGAGGCCAGCATGGTCCGCGGCTCCCCTTCAGCCCGCTCGCCCACCAGCAGGTCCACCTTATACGCCTCGCCGGGATCGGTGTCGGCCTGCCCTGCTGCAAGCACGGCAAACCGTCTGTCTATGCACTGGGAGCAGGCTCCGCAGTGCGTGTGTAGGCGGGTGATCTCCCAGGTGTGGGTGCAGCTGGTGGAGTATCGGATCGTCTCCCCGCAGCCGGCTTTGGCGATCAGGTCTACGACGTCCGCTTTGGTCTTCAGGACAAACGGATTCTCGACGGCGAATGGTCTGCCAGCCAGAGCGCCCAGTAACTTGGCGAAGTCCCGGAGAGCGCGAGGGTGCGTTGTCCGGGTGGCCCTGGCCCCGACCACCTGCGGGGCCAGCGGCAGGTTCAGGCTTACCACGCCGTTCTCATAGAACCTGATCCTTGATAGGCCCAGCATCTGTGCGATGGTCGCCCCAAGCGATGCATAGAGGAAGGACCGCGTTCGCTGCGTATACTCCCGGCCAAGCGACTTGGCCTTATTGATGATGACGGGAAAGTGGATGGGCTTGGCATCGCCAGCGCGCTCCGCCAGGAGCTCGCACAGTCGCCGGTGCCGGCGGGAGAGCTTCTGCGTGGGCTTGTGCGTTACGAGGGCGACCTTGCGCTTATGGACAATGGCCTCGTCGACCGCGCCGCCCAGGGAGTCCACGCCCCCGGAAAACAGCACCACCTCCTCGCGGGGTACCAGGGCCGAGGCATCTTCGGAGAACTTCAGGTACTGTTGGAGCGCCGGCCCGTCCCTTAGGCCCTCGAACTCCAGGTAGTACTCGTCCTCTGAGACAAAGCTGAGCGTCTCCTGAAGTATCCCAAGGACCGCCGGGCCATTCCATAAGTCTGGGTTGCGAACGGGGATGCGGAAGTAGAGCTTCCTACGCCAGTTCCCCCCAGCGCCCTCCACATCGCTCCCACCCCGCGTCACGGCCTGGTCGGCGCAGTAGACATAGGTGGCAACCTCGACCAGGTCCAGGAACTGCGAGGGGATGTCGTGGAACAACGGGCGGCTGATATCCTCGATATGCAGATCGACGTTCTTGTGCGGCCCCCACATCCGCAGTCGCACGGGCTCCTGCTCAAGCCTCGGCAGGCCGGCGTCAGATACGCCGCCGCACAGGATGACGCGCTCATTGGACATCGCTGCGCGCCCCCGCTTTCAGCTCATCGGCGAGCTTGCGCATGGCCACATGCGCGAACCCCGCCGCGTCCTGCCTGCTGATCCCACCCTTCTCCCAGTTTGTCTTCGAGAACCAGCCCCCGGCGAACTCCTCGACGATGCGGGAAGCCTCGCGGCAGTGCAGCGCCAGCGCGCCTGAGAACTCGGACATCTGGGCCAACGTGGCGAACCGGCGGCCTTCGCCAACGTGATACGACATCGCCCGGCTCAGGAAGTAGTCCAGCGTCTTGTTGACCAGGCGGCCAAAGAATTGCCGGGCGAAGCCGCTGAACTGCTTGGGTGTGGCCAGGGAGCTGAACGCAGCCTTGACGTCCTGCGGGGTGGTGTCGAACAGCCCGTGCGTCCGTGAACCGATTTCCCCGCTTATTGTTTCGGCGGCAGCCATCTGAGCCATCTCGCCCAGGTCCGTCCGTCCGCCGTTGTTGGCCAGCCGGGCATCGATGGCGTCTGCGAACGCCCCGACGATCTCCATCACGGTGGGCGAGTCGGACACGTCCAACCCAGCCCGGCGAAGCTCGCCCGCGAAATCGTCTGCCCGAGCGGCCAGGGGAAGCTGTGTCAGCAGCCAGAGGGTCTCCACAAGCCCCTTGTCCTGCGCGGCCAGGTTCAAACCACGTTCGGCCGCGGCCATCGTCGCGTTGGCGACCTGCCAGGTGCCCGCGCCGCCTTCGATCAGCGCGACCACCTGCTGCCACTTACGTGTTCGCGGCAATTCGCCAAGTCTCGTGTGGCCCATCACTTATTTCCCGATTGCCTCTTGATTGCCTGAGCCAGTTCCTTCTGATTCCAAGGCACTACGGGCACCTTGTTTGCCGACACCGTTTTCGGGAGACGGGCAGGCGGCCTGTCACCTTTATACATGGCCACCACGCCTTTTCCGAGCGCAATGGCCTCTTGAACCTCCCAATCAACCCACCTGCTACCAGCGGTTTTGTCAGACACATAGACTACCGTCACCGAACATTGCCGTATGCGCTCACGTATGCCGCGCTTTATGTACTCAGCATCCCTGCTGTCGAACGGTTTCTTCAGGGACCAGTCGTTGAACTCGATGTCCGAGTTCTCGTTCTTCGCCTGGCCTCGGAGCATGTTGACATCATTCAGATCCTCTGATGCAAAGCTGATGAAGACATTACACTTTCCGGTATCAGCTCCGGCTTTCAACGACTCCTTGGCCTTCTGCTCCAACCTCTGAAGCTCGCCGGGAGTCAGCCCGCGCCCGCCACCGCCGCCGCCGCCCATGGTCAACTCCTTTCCTTCGCTGTCGCGATCTCAATACAGGCCACGCACTTGCCGCATGGTTCAGACGTACCGGCGTGGCATGAATACGTGTCATGCAGGCCACGCGCTGCTGCTAGGGCAAGAACATCTGCCTTTGTGAACTCGATTAGAGGGGCAAGCACCCTGAAGCGCCTGCCCATAGTTGTCTCGATCACATCCTCAGCCTTGCGCAGGAACTCATCCGTCTGGTCGGGAAAGAGACGGTTCTCCGGGTTGAGCAATCCGATGGCGACACCCTCGGCTCGCACTCGGTACCCATGAGCCGCTCCGCACAGCAAGAACAGAAGATTGCGACCGGGCAAAAACGCATCCTCGTTGACGCGCATAGTTCCATCGGTAATGCCGCTGCGCACGACCCTGCCGTACCCAGACACATCCATTCGGGTAACGGTTGGCAAACCGTATCTCTTATGTAGGAGAGTGCAAGCTGTCCATTCTCTGGCCGCACCAAGCTGGCCGTAGTCCACGAATAGCGGGGCCAGGACGACATCTTCCTCTTGAGCCAGGAGGCTCATGAGCGTCGAATCCAGGCCACCGGAAACAAGGGTCACTATCGACATGGCAAATGCTCCCTCTTGACCACGCGCACAACGACCCACACCGCAAGGTCCAATCGGTCTGGGGGAACACCCCAATCGCGAGAGTGATCGATGAACGTGGCCTCAAGCATCTCGTATTCGGCCAGCGTCCGCACAGAGCTAACCGGTGCCGCTGTAAGACCCATCCAGTCCATGTAGGTAAGGACATGGACATCCAGAACCGCGACGTTCGCCGCGTATCCGGTGTTGCGCAGGAAAAGGCTCGCCTGTTTGGGCCCAAGCCCGGTGACATGTGATGCCAGATCGCGGCGTGCCTCGCAGCAGTCCCGCGCCCGCTCAAGACGTTGACGAATCGTACTGCCTCCCGAATAGAGCGTCTCCGCGGCTGCACGTATCTGCCGCGCCCGCACCTTCGGGAACGGATAGCGCCCTTGCGCCAGCGGCTCTCCTCGCCCTTCCGTGGGTTTTGACAAGACCCGCGTGACGTACTCTTCGTATGTGTCGAGATTCCCGGCACGCAAGCAAGTAGAGAACAGGTCCGCCTTCCTCATTCGCTCAACGGCGGAATAGGCAATGTCAAATCTGACCCTGCTACCAAGGATACATGCCACCAACTCCCGCCACAGTTCATCCTCAGTCAAACTCTCCCATTGGGGCCGACGCACGTCGTGCTCTTGAAGACACGTACATACCTGCCATATAGCTCGCTCAAGTTGCGACCGGGGAACGCCTGCGGTTGCCATATCAGTCGCCCCCCTCAAATGCGCCGCGCAAGATCTCGCAGCGTTCCTTTGGAAGATACAATGCAAGGATCTCGTCCAAAGCGCATCGCTTGGCGGCGTCCTGCAGTGTTCCCATGAAAGCAGTGTAGAAGGCAAGGTTATGGACCAGCGCGGACTGGATATACGGTAAGATGTCGTTCGAGCCCCATTCTGTTTGCAGCCGAACAAAATCCCATTGCTGAAAATGTAGCAGCATTCCAGTCTTGTGATCCACCACGGTCTGGCACCACTCCAGGCCATCAAAGCTGTCCGCACCTGCCATTGAGTACGCGATGATAGAGATAGGATTGCCTGTACCGAGGAGATGTAGCGGGCAGTAGAACCCTAACGCATCCAGCGCCTTACGGATGGTCCGCACAGAGCGTGTCCGTGCCACAATGCCTTCACCAAGGGCACGCTCTGGGACGGCTATGAGAAGAGGGCAGAGCTGTTCAGCCACCTTCTGGAGCGCAGCCGGCAAGAGGTCGGTCGGACCGTGCACGATGGGGACTATCGTCCCGACGGCATGCTCTTGATCGCGCGCCACGCTCGTGACCACATCTTCGGAAATGGCATCCACGGTCTTGGGCGGGTCCTGATTATCGTAACAGAAGGCCAGGTCATGCTCATAGGCGGCGGATACCCCGTGAAACCCTTCAACCCGCCAATCGATGCCGCCCTTCCAAAACCCCTCGTAGTTGCCACTATCCAGCAGGACGGCCGAACCCTTGGCACGGCTCTGCGTCAAAGCAGAGGCGATGCGCTGCTGATCCTCGGGACAGGACCTGGCGATGTCGTAGGCCGATACCAAGAACAGCGGATGGGCCATGGCCGCCAGCAGCTCGATATAGTCAACGGGCAGTAGGTTCGTCTTGACGCTCGACACCGAGGGGAAGAAGCAGGGCAAGGGCACCGTCGTTCCGGCAAGGCAAAGGGAATGTGTCCTCTTCACCGTCATTGGGTTGCCCTCTGCGGTGAGCCTCCGCCGGTTCGGCGAAGCGAAACATCCCGACGGGCGCACCACATGGTATGTTCCCGCGAGACGGCCTCTTCAACCTGTTCGACCAGCTGTGAGAAATCACTGTCCGTGCTCACGCCGCCTGCTATCGCTTCCAACTCGACAAGTTCTTGCGACGCGAGCGCGTATGCCTTCTTCAGTTCGTCGTGACGCTTCATCTGGTTCCACGCTGCGACGGCCGCGGCACAAGTCGTGAGGATTGGGACGGCATTGAACCCCAGTCCACCGGCTGCTGCCTGGATGATCGCAACGGTCACGGCAAGAGCCTGGAAGGATGCAGTAGTCCAGAACCACCGAGCACCGGAACACGCGCTGGCACTCGCCTTGCGAGAATACCAGGACTTCTGGCTGCGCAATCGGTCGCCAATGTAGAACTCCTTGCGCTTGTCAAGGGGAAGCGACCGTGTGTTCCGCATGAAGTCGGTGAGCGGACACGCGTCGGCCCCGGGTGCGCCGACAAGGTGTGCCTCGGCTCCAGGCCTGGCTTGTCTGATCTCTCGCAATGAGGCAACAAAACGCTCTTCCGCCCGATCATTGCTTTCGAAGGGAGGCACACGCATCATGAAACGCCATGTGATGGTCTTGACGGACTCCGCAATGGCACGACAGTCGAACCATGCCTTATCATCCTGCCGCGACCGCCCGATCCAGAGAATCAAGAGGCCAACCGCAAGGACAACAGCGCTCGCGGCGTACAGCCATGTACGAGATGTGTCCGGCATAAGCGCCGTGGAAGCGCCAATGACACTGCCCAAGACGAGAGATCCGAGATAACCCCGTTGGAGCAGGAAATATACCTTCTGAGCCGACGCAGAGGCGGCGTCGGCCCCCTGAAACAGCCCAGGGTAATGGGCGTTGTTCATCTTGGGTTGGGCACTGTTGTGGTCTGTATCAGCCATTCTGCTGCCTCTGCGACAGAACTTGTCTCCTTACTCGATCAGGTCCGCCTCTCGAAGCGGTTCCATGACGCCGTTCTGGAGTTTGCTCTTGTCGAAGCCCGCCGCGGACTCAGCGCGGAGCGTGACGTTGACCTTCCCGGCCATATCCGCCAGGTTCGCGGCGGCGTTCCACGCCGTGAACAGCGCGTTACGGTCGGCCGAGAAGGAAATCTGAACGACCTTCTCCGTCTCCACGGGCGGGGTGGGTCCCGGCGGTGTGGGGCCGGGCGGAACTGGTCCTGGGCCTGGTGGTGTTGGCCCGGGCTCCGGGCCGGGCGGAACGGGTCCTGGCGGCGTCACCGGCACGGCTTGTGGCACGGCCTGCGGCAGCATCACGAAGCCGGTGTCCAAGTCAATCTCATCGTCCGCTACTTCCACGCCCATCCGCACCCGCTCCAGCGCCACCTTGAACTTGCCGTCGTCGCCCAGTTCCGGCGCAGCGCCGGAGTAGTACCCCACGATGCCCTCTCGAACGCCCCGGGCGATGGCCTTGCGCACCACCTCCTGAGACGTGAGCCGCGTGAAGCCCAGGAACGAGTAGAACCCCTCGACCACTTCCGAAAGCCGAATGCCGAGGCGCGGCGGCTCGCCTTCGCCCAGCTTGAATAGCTCGACGATCTTCGTCGGGGCGAGGCTGCCGAACACGCGCTTGTTCACCACCGTGATCAACTCCATGACGCGCTCGTGCACGGCCGCTTCCTTCTTGTCGTTGAGCGTCGTCTGGAGCGGCCTGCCGCCCACGGCCACCGTGTCGATGGCGATGCCGCCGGCCTCCGCGCGGGGCAGCCAGACCTCCATGTAGAGCCGCAGCAGCGCCGACTCCGCCGCCGCCTTCTCGGTGGATTCCCGTTGCCTGAGCTGGCTCTTCTGCTCGTCGGTCAGGTTCAATTGCCTGGCCTTGGCCTTCACCTGCTCGATGGCCAGCAGATACCGCACCGACCGCCGCAGCACCTCAATCTGGTCGTCGGACGGGACCGCCAGCCCCAGGCCGTTTCGGAACTTCCGCGGCCGGTCGCCGTACTTCTCGAAAAACTCCTTCGCCTTCTGCTCCTGCCAGGACTTCGGCTGGCCGCCGAACTCCAGCGGCATGTAGGCCACCAGGAAGCGCGGGTCGTCGTGCGGCACTTCGGTGGTCTTGTCCGGCCACACGATGGTCTCATGGTGCCCCGCCAACCGTCCCTCCAGCATCTCCTTGATCTTCTGCCGTACCCGGCCCTCGTCGCGGGCGACCGAGTCCGCCTCCTGCTCGACCAGCAGTGTGACGTTCGGGTCCTTCTTGAAGCAGTACCGCACGCCGTCGAAGTGCAGGTAGAGGCACTGTTCCTTCAGTTCCTTCAGGCACGCCAGCGCCGTCGTGCTGTCCAGGTCCGGCCCAACGCAGACGGAGAGAAGTTCCTGCTCGCTGATGCCCGGCGGCAGAATCTCCTTGGCCTCCTCGCGCCGCAGGCCGCCGAACGAGTACATCAGAATCGCCGTCGCTAGCCGCGTGGCCGGGCGCTTGCCCGCCTCGGCGGGCGTCTCCTTGGCCCGACGCTCATCTATCCGACGCGCCCGGGCGTTCGCCCCGACCAGGTCGTGCTCCAGAACGGCCTGAAAGTCCGCCTGCTGGCCGACCTCCTTGAAGAACGCCAGCCGCACCTCGGCGTCGTGCATGGGCACGTCGCCCGGGCCGAGCACCGTGCGGCTGCGGGCCTCGCGGTGCGTTGCCCGCAGGCACGCGGCCAGGAACCGCAGCGCCCCGCGCGTCCGCTGGAAGTCGGGAATCGCCGCCCAACGCTCGCGCATCAGATCAATCAGCGCCGGGTGGAACGGATACGCCGACCGCACGCGGTCACGCAGCGCCAGCCCCTCCTCCTCGGCCTGCTTGGCCTCGGCAGTGCTCTGCGCATAGGCACGTCGCATCTGCGTGAAGACCTCCTGGTAGGCCGTCGCGGCGGGGGACGCCTCTTCGGCGCTCGGAATCCGCCCCAGCAGTCGCCGCTGGATGACCGAGAGAATCTCGTTCCCCTCGACCGGCTCGCGGCGCTGGTCCTTGCGAGCGGCCAGATGGTCCACGGTCTGGAGCAGGTTCACGTACTCCAGGCTCTCGCGCTTGCTCGACTGGAGCGAGAACACCAGCGCCGTGTTCTTGGTGTTGCCCACGGCCACCGTCAGCCGCTGGAGGAACGTCAGCGTCTCGTCGCGGAGCGTCGTCTTCTCGACCTTCACGCCGCCCGCGCTGATGAGGTAGTTCAGTACCTCGTCCAGAAGAATCAGGTTCGGCCCATCCTTGAGGAGTTCCAGAATCTCGTCGCCGCCGGGGGCCACGCGGGTCCGGTCCTGCTCGCGCAGTATGTCGTAACCCGCCTTGCCGCCGAGCGACCAGGCGACCCAGCCCCACATCGTCCGCGCGTACTCCTCCGTGCCCGGCATCTTCTTGCCACTGGTCGCGTCAAAGAACTGCCCGTCGAAGACCGCGATCCGCGCCGCAGGGGGCCGCGGCAGGTCCTTGCCCTCCGGGACGACGTCGAGCGTTTCCCGTCTGCGGGCCGCGTGAAAGAGCGCCGCCAGCGTGTGGCTCTTGCCGCCGCCGAAGGGCGTGAGGAGCTTCAAGACGCGGTTGCCCGCGCCGCCTTCCAGCCGCGAGAGCACATCCTTCAGCAGCGACTTGAGGCCCGACGTGAGGTACGACGCCCGGAAGAAGTGTTCCGCGTCGCGGTACACCGCCGGCACGTTCGGGTTGCCGTCGGCCAGCGGCCCCAGGTCCAACGCGAAGATGTCCTCGGAGAACTCCTCCGAAAGGACGTCCGGGTGCAGCGTGACGACTTCCAGCCAGGGTCTTATCGCACTCATGGCACCAAGCCTCCGACTTGTTTCTCCACAAAGGCCCTGACCTTCCGAACCAGCGGCACCAGACCCTCTCGGTCCACGTCCGCCGCCAACGGGAGATCATCGTAGCGGAACACGGTGGCAAAGGGCGTAAGCCGCGTCACGCCGGCCAGATCCTCCGGTAAGCTCTTGCCTTTCGTCCCGAGCAGGTCCAAAAGCGTTTCGATCCGGTGCACCTTGGGATAGTCCACCTCCAGGTAAGACAGCCATGCCTTCAGCAGTTTCTCGACAGCCTGTTGGGCATGGAAACCCAAGGTTTCGTCGTCGAACTGCGGATCGCCCGCCAGCTTCTCCAGCACCGCCTCATCCTGGGCCGCCTTGTGAAGCAGCATCCGGACCATCTCAAGCCGCTTCATAGAGCACCCTCCCTTCCCGCCGAGCGGCGCGGTACACGCTCCCCGGGGTCTGGGACCACTCCTCGAACTCCTTCTCCCCGATCACCAGCACATCCACCGCAAGGATCAGGCCACGAAGGACTTCATTGAGGCGAAGCATCTCGGCGTAGCGGTCCTTCACCTCGCCCTCGATGACCAGCAGGTCCACGTCGCTTTCCTGCCCGGCTTCGCCGCGGGCCCGCGAGCCGAAGAGAATGATCTTGACCGGATGCACCGCCTCCACAATCCGGGCAACGGCTTCTTCGATCTTTTCCGGCGTCACCGCCCACAGCGTTGAAGTGTTCCGACTGTCGCTCATGTGCGTTTCTCCTTGTCGAAATCGAACGTCTTCTGACCGGTCCGGCGCGCCTCGCGCTCTTGGGGCGTGAGCGCCGCATCTTCCACCACGGCCCGCCAGTTGGCGGTGAGTTTCGACAGCGCCGCCAACTCGCTCGTGGGCGAAACGTCCGCGACCTGGCCGCCCTTGAGCGCCGGCCCGGCCAGGGCCTGGGCCACCAGGCGCATCTGCTCTCGGTTCACCCGACTCTCGCGCAGAAAGTCCGCCAGCGCCCGCGGCCGGTTCTCCATCAGCCAGAGCGTCCGGTGCAGGGCGTCGATGAGCGGCGCGGGCTGGCCGTCGTCGGGCAGGCCGAGTTTCTCATCCTCGCCTCGGTCCCTGAAGTCCAGGAGGCGGTACTTGCCCTTCTTCTTATCGATGAGGGCGCGAGAACCGTAGGAGAGGGAGCCGGGGCCGTCGAGTTCCACGTGCGCTCCGTTGGCGAAGACGATGGCTTCGCCCGCGTCGAGTTCCGTCCAGCGGTAGGTGTAGCGCCAGAGGATGTAGAACCGCGTGGCCGGGTCCACGCCCGCAAGGCTCGTCTGCCGACTCCAGTTCCCGCCGACTTCCTTCGACAACCGGTGCAGGATCGTCTCCAGGACGACCGTCTCGACCTCGGCCAGGAACCGTTCGGCCGGGACCGGCTCGCCGTTGGCGTACTCGACCCGCTCATAGCGCGTGAAAGCGCGCAGCCCCGCGCCGACGCAGGCGATCACCAGGTCCGCCCCCGTGATGCCCTGGTCCCACAGCGTTTCCACCCGCTCGCGGACGATCTGCTGAAGTTCCGGCTGCACATCCTCGTCGTAGTTGCCTACGCCGGCGCCGTGCGTGCGCTTCCGGCCCACCAGAAAAATGCTCGACGCCAGCGCGGCGGAGTCCATCCCGCGCAAACGCGACTTCATTTCGGTATCCAACGGCCAGGCCTCGGTGACGGTGAAACCGGCCCGGCGGAAGGCCTCCACCAGCGTGCTCCAGCCCAGCGTCGTCTTGTGCGCATAGACCACTGCCAGCGTCCCGCCCGGCTTGAGCACCCGATGCGCCTCGGCCAGCGACTGGGCCATCATGTCCTCGTAGGCCCGGACCGCCTTGGCTTTGTCCCCACCGTGCCGCGTCGCATCCGCCACCGCCTCCTGCTTCTTGGGCGTGCCGGCGGTGGCGAAATGCTCCGGGTATAGATGCCCCACTGAACGCCTGAGCCAGACATAGAAAAAGTCCGAGATGTCCGCATAGGGTACGTTGTCGTAGTAGGGCGGATCGGTGATGACCGCGTCGAACGAGGCATCGGCGTACGGCTGGGCCGTGGCGGAACCGCGGGAGACGGTGGCGGGATGCCCGGAGCCTGCCTGCGCCTCGGCGACGCCAACGATCCAATCGAGCGCGCCTTCCGGCGATCCGGACGCACCACCGAATGGGGCAAGTTCAGCAAAGTCCCAGACCATTGGCAGTGCCTGCCGACCAAAAGTGCCAGCTATTTTCTCTCCCGTGACGTGCCAGCGAGCTAAGGACGAGTTGTAATCCGCTTGCCGGTTGACGAGCACGCCGAGATACGTCGCCACTGCCTTTATGTGTTCTTCGCTCAGTCGCAAGCGGGACGCTTGCGCCACAAAGTCCCGCACCGCCGCGGTGAAGGTGAGCAGGCTGAGCATCTGCCGGGGCGTGAACAGGTGGCCGAAGGTGGTCAGGCCGTAGGGCCGCACGGTGATGCCCAGCGTGTTGTCGTAGCAGTCGGCGGGCAGGTTGGCGATTGGCTCGTCCGGCACGGTGAGTCCGGTGCGCTGGCACAGGTCGGCGATGCGCCGGCGGATGGCATCATCATCGGGCAGCAGGCCCGCGGGCAGATCATCGGCGGAAATGTAGGTCTTGCCCTGGCGGCCCGGGCGGGTGCAGACCACGGCCATCGGCTGCTGGGCCATGCGGCCGGCGCGGCCCTCGGCCTTCACGTAATCGTTGTCGGCCACGGTGCCGCAGAACGGGCAGGTGGCGTTGCCGGCCTTGCTGAAACCGGCGGGATCGAAGCCGAGGCCCGCTTCGGTGTTGCTTTCGACCACCTCGAAGGTGACGCGCTTGGCCTTGCGGGGCGTGTGCATCTTTAGCGCGACGTAGCGTTTGGCCTTCTTGCACAGCCAGGTCTGTCGGACCAGCGGCACGGTCGCCCCGCAAGCGGGGTTCTTGCACTTCACCGTCCGGGTCCAGAGGTAGGCCACGGGCGTCAAGTACCCCGGCGGGACCTCGTTACGCTCGTGCTCCTCCCCCAGCAGCGTGTTTTTCTTGCCTTCGCCCTTGGCCACCCATCGGCCGGTCTTGCGGTCGAACTCGATCTCCGGGCGCTTCCCCTTGTACTGGGGGTCGGGGATGGGCGGATAGAGGTCGCCGATCTCCCGCCGGACGCGCTCCAGAACCCACTCGCCCCAATAGCGGACCTCCTCGGCCAGCCCGCCCCAGGTAGGATGACCATCAGGCCCCTTGGGGCCTGTCATCCCTCTGGCGTTCGGGTCGGGCCTCCCGTACTTCTGCGGATAGACGAGCGTGCAGAGTTCGATGATGTGCGCCACTGGGTTGAGGTCGAGGGCGTAGGCTTCGCAGCCCAGGCGCAGGGCCTCCAGCGGAATCGCCCCGCCGCCCGCGAACATGTCCAGCACGCGCGGCCGCGGCGCGCGGCCCGCCTCGATGTCCGCCCGCGTGACCGTGGCCTTGCCTGCCTGCGCCGCGTGTCCTTGCGCGGCAGGCAGGTCCTTCGGCCACTTGAACTCGTCCACCCACGCGGGCCACTTGCCGGTCTTGGCCGCTTCCGCGAGTTCAGCGGTGAGCCGAACCGCGTGCGCCTCCAGGATATGCTCCTGCGCCTTCTTGATGGTGTTCGGGTTGCCGGGGTACTTGCAGAGCTCCGTGACGAACTTGGCCGCGTTGGCCCGGCCGAGGGACTGCTTCTTGTTGTCCGGCCCGTTGGCCGGCACGAACTGCGAGGCGGGCACGAGCGCCCCATAGACCGCCGCCCGGCACGCCACCAGCGGCCGCCTGGCCCACCAGAGGTGCAGCGTCGAGATATGCCCCTTGCGCACGGACTTCTCCCGCGAGGCCTCCTTGCTGATGGCCTCGATGGGCAGGTAGTCTTCGATCAATCTGCGGTCGTCATTCATGCCTTCTGCTCCAGCGATGCCAGGCCCGTTTCAACGATGCTGTCGATTGCTTCTACGAACCGGCGGATTTCGCGGACACAATTTTCGGCATAGGGGCGTGCCATGGGCTTCAACTGGTTCTTGGTTTTCCTGGTTTGCCCGAAATCCCCGCGGTGAACGATCTGATGGCGTCGTTCGACATAGGACTGGACGAGCGTCTTCGCCCTGTCCTTTGATACTTTCAGGTTCTGGGCCATCTTAAACCAGAGGTCTTGAACGCCGAGTATCTTCAGCGCCTCTTCAATCTTTCCCGCATCCTGATAGGTGCGGTCGGCCATTGACCTGCGCACCATCGTGGCGATATGGGATAGTGGCCTTTCCTCGAACAGAACTTCAATCAGCCTGTCATGTGTAGCCGCATCCTTGATCAGCTGCACAAGCCTGCCCGGAAGGTTCCTGCCCTTCTTGGCACGCACGAAACGGGCAATGCTCTCTGGAATCCTCTCGTGGAAGTACCCGTCCATCCCGGATACGGCTATCACGACTGCCGCCCGCAACAGGTCAGCGTGTTCTGCCCTGGGCTTGCCACGGGGACAGAGCGTCTTGTGCAGAGCCACCATTGCTTCGGCCCGCCGGATGACGTTGCGAAAGTTGTCAATTGCGGGCATCGTCTTATTCCTTCGGGCAGGCCTCGATGGCTTCCGCCGGGATGTCGTAGTACCGCGCGGCCACGACCTCGCGCTTGGCGTGGTCAAGGTGCTTGACCGGGTTCTGGATGCGCAGCGGCTCCCGGCTCGGATTGTTGAGCGGGTCCCAGACGACGTAGAGCCAATACGTGTCGGCGAGCTGCGCGGCCTTGTACCACTCGTTGGTGGTCAGGCGAATCGGCTGACCCCGCGTGCGGCCCTTGACCTCGATGCGCCGCAGCCCCGTGACCGGATCGCGGTAGCCGGTCTGCGGGTCGGCTGGGCCGAGGCTGCGGATGTCGAAGCCGATCTTGAGGTGCCCGACGCGCTGGCACTCCCAGCCGCGTGCCTCCTCGTAGGCGACCACGATGTCCTCGGCGGCTATCTCCGAGCGGCGGCGAATCTCGGGGTCCAGTTCCTCTGCAAGTTCGGCAGCCACATCCGCGCCCGGCGGCATGACGATGGCAGTGGTGATGTGGCGGACGGGCCCATGCCGGGCGAGTTTCAGCCGTTCTAGCCCTTCCATGCGCTCCTTGCGGGTCCGCTCTAGGTCCGCCAGGTCGTTCTCGGCTCGCTGGCGGGCCAGGGAGACTTCCGGCGAGGTGGCTTCGCGGGCACGGAGGCTCATCACTCGGTCCTGAGCGGCCCGGACGCGGGCGTCGAACGACCGCGAGAGGTAGTCCCGGCAGACCTTGATGAAGTGCTGGCGCTCTTCCTGGCACCGGGTACGTACATCCATCTGATAGTTGCTCTTCAGAAAGTCACAGGCGGGGGTCGAATCGAGCGGCTCAACCTCCGCGGGCGGCGCGGGGTGCGCAGGCAGGTCGAGCAGGCTGTCGGCCGGGACGACGCAGAAGCGCTCGGAGGGCGGGGCCTGCGGGTCTTCCCGAACGGCCACGAGTTCCGCAAAGAGCGTGTCCGGTTCTCCCGTGGTCTTCTGGCCGCGAATAGCCATCTCGAAGAAGTGGAGGCGGTAGGGAGTCTCGGCCATCGGGTCAACGTACACGGCCACGCGGCCGACAAGTCCAGACAGTTCTTCGTTCAGCCGCTCGTCCACGGCGGCATATAGCGGGTGGCCCGGGCCGAGGAGAACGGCGTCGAGGTGCTGGTCCTGGTCGAGGTGCTCCTTGTGGAAGGTCACCTTGCGGTAGGATTCGTCGGGCTTGCCAAGACGGCGGACGGCAGCCAAGCGGTCCGAGCGCAGATCGGCCAGGACGTGCTCGATACGCCAAAGGCCGTCCGCTCGCGGCTCGACCTTCAGGCCCACGGTCTTTGCAGCCTCAAGGAAGTGGCGCTCGACATACTTCGGCATGAGGCGTCGCTCTTCGGCCTCGGCGTTGGAACGCTGGAAGGCGGAGAAGTCCACGTTGGCCCGCGCCAGGGCGATGCCGGTGGCCTCCTCGTAGCGGCGAAGTTTCTGCGGGTCGATGCGTTCGATCTGGTCGAGGTACTCGTCGAGCCGCCGCGGGTCGTAAGCCGCCTCGCGCAGCATCTCCGGGAGGTTCACGTCGTTGAGCGAGAGGACCTCGCCGATCACGTCGAAGACGCGGTCGGCCAAGACATCGCGCATCTGGTCCATCTTCTCCAGCAGCCGGTGCAGGATGCGGCCCTCGATGATGGGTTGGCCTTCCTCGGAATCGCTGGCCACGAAGTTGAAGACGTGGCACTCGCGCTCCTGCCCGATGCGGTGAATGCGGCCGAGGCGTTGTTCGAGGCGGGTCGGGTTCCAGGGCAGGTCGTAGTTGATCATCAGGTGGCAGAACTGGAGATTGATACCTTCGCCCGCAGCCTCGGTGGCCACGCAGACCTGCGCTGCGGTGCGGAACTGTTCCTGAGCGTGCTTTCGCTCGTGCGGGTTCATGCCACCGTGAATGTGGCAGATGGAGTAACGCCACCGCTGGAGGTGCTCGCAGAGGTAGGTGAGGGTATCGCGGTGCTCGGTGAAGACGAGGAGCTTGCCCCGTCCGTCGTGAAGCTCGTTGAACTGGGCGCGTTCCATGCATTCCCGCAGCGCGGCCAGTTTGGAGTCCGTGGCATGTTCGCGCACGCGGCGGGCCTGGGCCAGAAGGTCGCGGAGGGCGGCGATTTCCGCACGCAACTGGTCGAGCTCCACGGCGGCCGTGACCTCGTCCACCAGGCGGTCGCGGGTCTCGTCGTCAAGGTCGTCCTCATCCTGCTCGGCGTCGGGCAAACGGCCCTGTAACTGCGCCAGGCGACGTGTGCGCTGGGCCGGCGTAAGTTCCTCGAGTTCCTTCAGCAGGTCTTCCTGCCGCTCCAGCCGCCGCCGGATGGACTCGCAGATGGCAAAGGTGGAACTGGCCAGGCGTCGCTGAAGAACGGTTCGCGCCAGGGCGACGCTCGCCTTCTTGCGGCCGCTCGCCTGCGGCAGGAAGCGGTTGATGAAGGCCGTGACAGCCTTATAGAGGTCGTACTCCTCTCGGTTCAGTTTGAAGGTGACGGTGTGCGCGTGGCGGTCCGGGAAAAGACGGTGGCCGTGAATGTCCTTCAGGTCCTCCTTTAGGCGACGCAGTGCCCAGGGGCAGTCGGGGCCGAGCCGAAGTATGTCGCGCCGGATTTCGCCAGCCCTGTCCGCAAGCCGATGCGGTTCGGGAAAGAGGTCGTGGTCCAGGAGGCGAATGAAATGGGCGAAGCGGTCGTCATCCCCGTGGTGCGGGGTGGCCGTCAGCATGAGCACATGGTCCGCAAGGGCGGTGAGCCGCTCGGCAAGTTGATACCGCTTGGTTTTCTCGGCCTCATCGCCGCGGGAAGCGGAGTGCTTGGTGTACGCGCTGCACTTGTGGGCCTCGTCGATGACCAGCAGGTCCCAGCGTTGCTGCCAGACGCGCTCGCGGACATCGTCCTGCTTCGCATAGTCGAGGGACGCGATGACCTGGTTGCATCGCTGCCAAGGGTTCACCAGTTGCTGCTGGTCCACCGCCGAGAAGATTATGTCGAACGGCTCGCCGAACCAGCGCAGGAGCTCGTCTTGCCACTGGATGGTGAGCGGCGCGGGGCAGAGGATAAGGACGCGCTCAATGGCCTGCCGGAGCTTGAGTTCCTTGATGAGCAGCCCGGCCATGATGGTCTTGCCCGCGCCGGGGTCGTCCGCCAAAAGGAACCGCAAGCGCGGCTGGGGGAGCATCTTGAGGTAGACCGCCTCGATTTGGTGAGGCAGCGTTCGGATGCCGGAAAGACTTACCGCGAACTGCCGGTCATGGGCATAGGCCAGGCGGATGCGGGCGGACTCGATGAGGAGGCGGGCCCGTTCTGGGTCCGCCGTTGGGGCCTTTGTGGAGACCTGCACCGTTTGGCCGAAGACTGTATTGGCCTCGTCGAGGGAAAGGATGGCCTCGTCCGGCGTCCCGTCGGCCAAGCGAACGCGACACTCGTAGCCCGCGCCGATGGAGCGCACGGACTCCAGCACGACCGGCTCGGGGAAGTGGCCCGGCAGGTTGATGCGCTGGCCGATGGGGAAGTCGCGCGTCATCCCACTACCTCCCGGAATTCCACGTGGTCTCGGTCCTCCCGGATAAGGAGCTTCACCTGCTTGGCGGTGATATCAGTCCGCGTGCCCGTCATTCCCTGGCCTCCCGTTTCTCGTCCAAGTGCTCAGGGTGTTGCCGGAGCCAATCGTCTATCGCGCCCTTGTGGAACCGCCAGCGCCTGCCGACCTTCTGGCCGGGCAATCCGCCCTCCTGGGCGAGCTTGTAGAGCGTGGACCGGGATATCTTCAGATACTCCGCCAGCTCGTCGATGCTCATCACCTCAACTGGACCAGATGTCATCTGCCGCTCCTTGCGTGCGCCCCGTCGCTATTGAGAGACACGGGTTGCTATTATCGGGAAGTGGCGGCTGTTGTCAAGAACACTTTGCCGCCCGGATCGGCGTCGGAACGCTCATGGTTTTCCGCGCGACGACGACCTGCAAGCGGTGGTCGTACCAGACATCCTGCATGGTCGGCCAAGGCTCGGGCAAATTGCTTGACAGACGGGACGGGACATGCGAAAGTTCCGACAAGGGTTGCTTTTGGGGAGCCATAAAAATAACGGGGTACTTCCGTGCCCCTGGAGTTAACGGGAAGCCCCGGAAGCAAGAGCGACCGGGGCTTTTCCATAACGTGCGGCAGGCAAAGGGTTAGGTGCAAGGAGACCCGACGCGTGAAATTCTCCGGTTCGAGTCCGAGAGTCCGGGGCGCGAAGCTAACCATCACGGTTGCCTCCGCACCCCGAAAGAACGCGCCAAAACTCTCGGATTCTCTGGTTCACAGCCCTCGGTGGGTTAACGCCCCCGTTCCGTCCGCACCCCGAAGGCAACCGCCTCGAACCGTGCCCTACCAGCCCGCGCTCCCGGGGAGGCCCGCGCATGGAATCCCTTGAGGAGGCCATCCAGAAATTCACTCAGACGCGGCTCGCCGTTTACCGGGCGGACCCGCAGCAGATCATCCGCGACACACGCGCCGCGGAGCGGGCCACGGGCGACCACGCGGGGCGATGGCTCTTCGAGCTCCTGCAAAACAGCGATGACGCAGGGGCCACGGAGGTCTCGGTGTTGGTCGAGGACGACACCGTCTACGTGGCAGACAACGGCCGCGGCTTGAAACCTAAAGCCGTGAGCGCTATCTGCGGCACCGATTTCTCGGACAAGACCGCCGGCACGATAGGTCGCAAAGGCGTGGGGTTCAAGTCGGTCTACGAGGTGACCCGGAACCCGCAAGTGCTTACCGTGAACGGGGAGGGCATCGAGTTCAGCCCCGACAAAGCGAAGGAGTGGCTTCGGCAGAGCAATCTGGATGACGGCCATGTGCCCTACCAATGGATTCCTTTCTTCATCCCATGGGATGCCGTGCAACGACGAGACCGGCAACTTGGTGCTTTGACGGCCTACAAGACGGTTGTCAGGCTGCCCGGCCTTTCCCCGGAGAAGAAGCAGAAGGTGGAAGAACTGCTCAGGCGATGGCCGCCGCACGCACTCTTTGCCTTCCGGCACCTTCGGCAAATCAAGGCCCCCAGCCTAGAGGTCGTCGTGAGTGCAGGCGATGCCTTCTGGTCGCTCCGCGACAGCCGAGGGAAGACCCCGGACCAGTGGCGCGTCGCCCAACTTACGGAGCACCCTCCTGATGAGCTGCTGAAGACTTTGGGCGCAGATGAGCGCCGGGCCGTCTCCACGGATGGCGTGGGCTTTCTCATCGCTGCTCCGCTTCGGAACGATTATGTTGTGCCGACAACGGACTACCTTCCCGTTCACGTCTTCTATCCGACCGAGCAAAAAGGCCCGGTTCGCCTGCTCCTTCACGCCGAGTTCCTGGTCAAGAGCGACCGGACCGCCATCATGCCCGTAGGCGGCAGCCCCTTCAACGCATGGGTTGCCAACAGACTCGCTTGCCATGTCTGCAAGTTTGTCAACGACTCATACCGCCCACAAGCGCCGAGCAGTCATGCGGCCCTGCTTGTTCCGTTCGGCGACAGGGCATCTCATCCGGTTGCCGAGGACCTGTGGCAACGCATAGCTGATAAAGCGCGGGCAGATCTGCGACTCGCAGACGTCGAAGCCCGGCAGCGCCTGACCGTTAGCGAGGCCAAATTGATTTCCGTCAGCGTCCGCGCCGACTTGGCGCGCACCTTGCTTGAAACCACCAGTGTTCGGGGGCAACTGCTGCATGCAGCGTTCGACGACGACAAGGAAGCGCGAAAGGCACTCAAGGAACTGGCCTGTAAGGAGATCGATGATCAGGACTTGATGGTCGCCATCAGCGAGAATGCCGAATCCCTCGCCGCCGACGCGCAACGGGTGTGGACTTGCTGGGAATGGCTTGCCGCCTGGGTGGCCAAGGAACCTTACGGAGAGGAACACAAGAAGCGAATCGACCAGGCGAAAGCACTGCCGATAATACCTGTTGGCCAGCGCCTTCTGAAAGCGTCCGACCTTGCGGACAGAATCGTGACATGGAAACCGGATGCCGGCGTGGGCAACCTGCCCGATTGGCTGCCGCTGACCTTCGTGGAAGACTGGTTCCGCGACCGCGTCCGAAATGAAACCGAGCGGGAGTCCCCCGTCAAGAAACTCAGCAAGGACATGGGGATCGACAAGCCGGGCGCGGATGTCATCCAGAGCGCCCTTGGCCGAGCGATTGAGCAGTATTGGAAGGACAAACAGGGCGATCCAGGACGCTTCCTGGATTTCATCCTGGAGCAAGAGTGGCATGAGACGGCTGTTGCATCATCCCCACTGAAGCGGTGTCCTGTACCGCTTTCGCAGCACGTACAAGGCGAGGCGTGGTCCGAGGCCGGGAAAACCTACTATGGCCGCGAATGGGGCAATGACCTTCTTGCAGACCTGTATGAAGGCCGCGACGGCATCGCTTGGGTGCAGCGCACTGGCGGGGATGCGGACCAGAAGCGCTCGATTCTCGCATGGCTTGGATGTGCTGCTTTTCCCCGCATCATCGAGGATCGCGGGCCGAACCGCAATGGAATTGGTGCGGATGAACTGCCCGAAGTGTGCCGTGAATGGCGAACACGGGAGTTCGGGAACACGGACCGCACTCCGACCGTGGACGCGATCAGCCGTCTTGAATCGCTCGCCATTAAAGAACTCAGTGACACCCAAGTGTGCGCCCTGCTCGTACTACTTGCGAAATACTGGGAAGAGTATTACAAGGGGCACTCTCAAGCGACGCTGTCGTGGTTCTACTACACCACGCGGTCGCGCCGTATTCGTGCGTTCTGGTGGTTCCAAATCTTACACGATATCCGACCAGCGATGAGGGGTGGGTCGGTGGCGGCCGCGCTTGCTGATTGCTGGCTGCCTGACAAGCGAACAGAGCGGGCCATAGGCGACCTCCTGGCCGTCATTGACCTTGATGCCTTCGGGAACGACAAGGATGTTGTCCGCGACTGGCTTGTCAGCGCCGCCGGCCTCCGCACCCGGATGGAACAACTGACCGTAGAAGAATGGAAGGGGCTCATGTTCGCGCGCATGCCTGACAAAGCCCCCGCCGAACGCCTTGTGTCCGACGAACGGCTTCGAGACAAAGTAACGGGATGGTACGCGGCGTGCCTGGAGACCGTGGCGGAGCAGGAAAACGTTTCACAGAAGGCTTTCGCATCGTGCCCACTCCTATGCCGGAAAGGGGACATCTGGCGATACGTGGCCGACGAGCGGCGGTATCTCAACGACGACAACGACCTTGCCACGGCATTTGCTGAGGATGTCTGGCTCTTTCATATCCCTGCCCGACTGGCCACTGACGCCGTGAAGTACTTCGGTGTTCTGCCTTTATCTGGGACCGTGCAAGTTGACGTCACTCCGGGGGAACCGAAGTCGCCATTGTCCGACGAATTACTTGGGCGGTTCAACGAGTCCCTTCCGTATGTGTGGACTTGGAGGTCATCGCAGAGCAAACAGGATGCCGAGAAGCTATCCGCCCGCCTCAAGGGACTGGAGGTGCATGTCGTGCCGTCCCTGAAGGCGAATCTGTCCTTGGACGGCGTTCATCATAAAGTCGAAAGACGCTGGCACGTGACGGGCGACACAATCTACTTGTGCGAAGGTCATGCGAACGAGGCCGAGTTGGCGCAGGCGTTGGCGAAAGCACTTGATGTACGGTCAGAGGCGGATTTCTACGAGAACCTCCTACGCTGCAGCGACGGGCTCCAGCGAAAGCAAAAGCTTCTGAGCAAGGGTATAGCGGATGCCGAGGTGGACAGGTGCCTGCGGGAGTACTCAGGACAGACCCCAGAGGAGGATTCGAAAGAAGGTCGCCAAACGCCAGTCGCCGAAGAGCCAAAGCGCGATACATCTCACCGACCTTCGGCTGGCGGCGATAAGAGGCCGCCGGGTGAACAATCAAACGGGTCCCCGGTCACGAGGCCAGAGAGTACGCCACAACCAACGGATATAGGAAAACAGTCTCTCCGCCTCAAAGACCCCCACACCGCCGTGTATGTTCTCGGCAGGCCGCCTGAGGTGGGAGGTGGGCACGGCGGCGGTGGTGGGGGTGGCGGAACGGCACAGGAAGGTCGCCCGCTTACGGATACGGACAAGACAGAGCTGGAGGAGGCGGGCAGGGTCATTGCGAAACGCGAACTGAAGAAGATGGGCTTCTCCGTCGACAAGATGCCCCCGGACAATCCGGGCTTTGACCTTCGGGCGAAGAGGAACGGTGAGGAACTCCGTGTGGAGGTCAAGGCTCACGCCGGGCGAGCAACCGTCGTGGATGTCACGCAGCGAGAGTACAAGGAGTACCTCGGTCAGCAGGGATACCGCTGGGAACTCTGGAACGTCGAGCACTTGGCAGAGAGCGATGCCAGCCCGGTCCTTATCACACGGTATGCCACAATTCCCGATGATGCCCTCGATGCCCGGACATTCCGGGTAGACCTGAAGAGGTGCCGGTCACCTGCGAATCCGTCGTCAACTCCCGAATAGGCCCTCGAACGCGCGGCTAACAACCGCGTCCAATCTGCACCCCCAATCCGTCATCTCGAACTTCCGCCGGGTATGTATCCAGTAGAGAGCAACCCGCCGGACAACGCGCCGGCCGCACAGCGGAGGTCGTTGTGGGCGCTTCCACGAGGAGCATGCCCATGCACACGACCGACCTGTCCGCCGTAGCCTTGGCGAAGGCGGACGTTCCGCTGGCCCCCGACGAGCGTCTCCGCGAAGTCGCCGGCGTCCTCGCGGCCGGCCTGCTGCGGCTACGAACCCCTGCCTGCGCCGCGCTGACGCTCGGCGCGGCAGGCAGGCACCCGCAACTCGCGGCCACATCGGACATGCCCGGCGAACATGTCCCGCCGCAGGAATCCGCAGAATCCGCCCAGAAAGCCCTTGGCTTGCCCGCTACCCCACGGCCTGATCCTCGCACCGGTTAACGCACGCGAGAACCGGAGAAAGGACGGCCGCATGTTGAACGTGGGCAAGGAAATCGCGGTCCTGAAGCACATGACCGTGGCCGAACTGCGGGCCCGGTACGCCGAGGTCTTCGGCGAGGAGACGCGCTCGCACCACAAGGACTTCCTGATCAAACACATCGCCTGGCGGCTCCAGTCCAAGGCCGAGGGCGACCTCTCGGAGCGGGCACGGGCCCGGGCGGCGGAACTCGCCAACGACGCGGATATTCGCATGACCTCGCCCCGACGGACGGCCAAGCCGGACGGCCAGCCGGTAGCGGTCGGGACGCTCCGCATCTCGGCCGACAAGCGGCTTCCCATGCCGGGCACGGTGCTCAGCCGCCAGTACAAGGGCCGCACGGTCGTGGTGACCATCCTGCCCAACGGCTTCGAGTACGAGGGCAAGGTCTACCGGTCGCTCTCGGCCGTGGCCACGGCCGTCACCGGCACGCACTGGAACGGCTACCACTTCTTCAACCTGCTCCAAAGGGGTGACGACCATGCCTGAGAAACAAGCCATCCGCTGCGCCATCTACACGAGGAAGTCCACCGACGAGGGCCTCGACCAGGAGTTCAACTCGCTGGACGCCCAGCGCGAAAGCGCCGAGGCGTACATCGCCAGCCAGAAGTCCGAGGGCTGGGTCGCTCTTCCTGACCGCTACGACGACGGCGGGTACACCGGCGGCAACATGGACCGCCCGGCCGTGAAACGCCTGCTGGCCGACATCCAGGCCGGGCGAGTGGACTGCGTGGTGGTCTACAAGGTGGACCGCCTCAGCCGCTCGCTCCTGGACTTCGCCCGCATGATGGAGACCTTCGAGAAGCACCGGGTCTCGTTCGTCTCCGTGACCCAGCAGTTCAACACCACGACCTCGATGGGCCGGCTGATGCTCAACGTGCTGCTGTCCTTCGCCCAGTTCGAGCGGGAGATCATCTCCGAGCGGACGCGGGACAAGATCGCCGCCGCCCGGCGCAAGGGCAAGTGGTCGGGCGGCATGCCCATCCTTGGCTACGACGTGGCCCCCGGCGGCGGCAAGTTGCTCGTCAACGAGGACGAGGCGGCACGGGTGCGGGGCATCTTCGAGCTCTACATGGAGCACCAATCGCTCATCGAGACGATCAAGGCACTGGACGAGCGCGGCTGGACGACCAAGCGCTGGACCACGAAGGACGGCCGCCAGCGCGGCGGCAAGCCCTTCAATAAGAACTCCCTCTTCCACCTGCTGACGAACGTCCTCTACCTGGGCAAGATCACGCTGAAGAAGGAGGTCTTCGAGGGCGAGCACAGGCCAATCGTGGACGCCGAGGTGTTCCGGCGCGTCCAGGCGCTCCTTCGCCGCAACGGCCAGTCCGGCGGCAAGCACGTGCGGAACCGCTTCGGAGCGCTCCTGAAGGGCCTGCTGCACTGCGTGCCGTGCGGCTGCGCGATGGTCCACACCCACACGCTCAAGAACGGCAACAAGCGATACCGCTACTACGTCTGCCTCAACGCTCAGAAGCGTGGCTGGCATGTCTGCCCCTCGAAGTCCATCCCGGCAGCGGAGATTGAGAAGTTCGTGGTGGACCAAGTGCGGGCCGTCGGGCGCGACCCGGCCGTGGTCGCCGAGACCATCCGCCAGACGCGCGAGCAGGCCCAAAGGCGCGTCGAGGAACTTCAGGCCGAGCAGGCGGCGCTTGAGAAAGACCTGCGGCGGCACAACGATGACCTGCGCAACTTGGTGGGCCGCCTTGGCCGCAATGGAACGGCGACCGACCGGATGGCGGACCTCCAGGACCGCATCCGCTCGACCGAGCAGCGGGCCACGCAGGTCCGCGAGGAACTCATCGCCCTTGGGCGGCAGCTCGTGGATGAGAAGGAGGCCGCAAGGGCGCTGGCGCTCTTCGATCCGGTGTGGGAGAGCCTTTCGCCCCGCGAGCAGGTTCGCGTGATGCAACTTCTCGTTGAGCGCGTGGACTACGACGGTGAAAAGGGCACGGTCTCGGTGACATTCCACCCGACGGGGATCGGCGCGCTCGCCGACCTGTCCGCCGAAGCCTCAGCGAAGGCGGAGGCGGCCAGGCAGAAGGAGGTGGCCGTATGACGCGGGGACTCACCATCACCAGCGCGGTGCATTTCCGGCACGGACGCGGCAGGCGAAAGGTGCTGGAGCGCGGCGAAGCGCCGACCGCGACCGTCGAGCCGGGCAGCGTCCCACGTGTTTCGCGCTTGATGGCCCTGGCGTTGCGACTCCAGCGGCTCGTCCAGAGCGGCGAAGTGACTGACTACGCCGACCTGGCCCGCCTCGGCCACGTGACCCGCGCCCGCGTCACGCAGGTCATGAACCTGCTGAACCTCGCCCCGGACATCCAGGAAGAACTCCTGTTCCTGCCCCGCACCGTCAAAGGCCGCGATCCGATCCGCGAGATCATGATCCGCCCCATCGCCGCCGAGCCGGACTGGCGCAACCAGCGGCGGCTGTGGAAGTATCTGACGTTTGATCAGGGGGATGGGCCTGCTATCGGTCCCACCTACCTTAGCACTCGCCGTTCCGACTCCCCGAGCAAGCTCGCTTCCTCGGCCGAAACGGACGCTGCCCCAACCGCGTCCCGCCGAGCTGAAGCCGGGCACCTATGCCAACTGGCTGCGGAATCTTTTCAGAAAGCGTGAGCCTCGCTTTGCGTGAACCGTGGGGCCCTTGTGTTTCGCAACGGCCCGAAAAGTAGTGTGTACAGAACGTTGTTCAGCAAGGACGAATCCAAAACAAAATCATCGTCCCGCGCAAATTGGAAAAGTCTCTCAGTGGCTCTTGACCGATGATGCTTATGTGCTAGAATACGCACATTAGCACGAGGAGCAGTCCGCAATGGATGCCAGCACAAGAAAACTCTACGAGATGAAGGCCGAGGTCATGCAGGCAATGGCGCATCCGACAAGGCTGGCCATTGTCGATTTGCTGGCCGAAGGCGAGCGGTGCGTCTGTGACATTGCCGAACGGGTGGAAAGCGAGCGAACAACGGTCTCGCGGCACCTCGCCTTGATGCAGAAGGCCGGGCTGCTCAACTCGCGGAAAGAGGGCCTGATGGTCTTCTACGCGCTCAAGACGCCCTGCATAACGAAGTTCTTCTCCTGCGTCTCCGACGTGCTCCGGCACAACCATGAGGCGGCGGCGGAACTGCTCCAGAAGCTCTAGGCCTCCCTCTTTTTTTTGGGCCAATGCGTGGCTGATCTACCACATTGACACGAGGAAATTATGGACTGGAAGATCGAGTGGAAGAAGCTGGCAGTGATCGTGGCGATATTCGCCGCGTTCTTCTGGCTACCGGTCGGTTCCTCGCGCTTTATTGCCGCAATAACCGAGTCGCTCGAGTTGACGAAGTGGTATGCCCGCGAGCATGTTATCCTCTGCCTGATTCCCGCCTTCTTCATCGCCGGCGCGATCGGCGTCTTCGTCAGCCAGGCATCGGTGATGAAATACCTGGGCGCTCGCGCACCCAAGGTGCTGGCCTACGGCGTCGCGTCAGTCAGCGGAACCATTCTCGCCGTTTGCTCCTGCACGGTGCTGCCCCTGTTCGCCGGCATCTGGCGCATGGGTGCCGGGCTGGGGCCGGCGACGGCATTCCTCTATTCCGGGCCGGCAATCAATGTCTTGGCGATCATCCTCACGGCCCGTGTCCTGGGACTGGAACTGGGCATCGCCCGCGCGGTCGGCGCGGTGGTGTTCAGCATCGTGATCGGCCTGGCCATGCACTTTATCTATCGCAGGGAGGAACAGGCCAAGGTCGAAGCCCAGATGAATACGCCCGAGCCGGAGGTCCAGCGCCCGCTTTGGAAGACCGTCCTCTACTTCGCGGCCATGATCGGCATTCTGGTCTTTGCCAACTGGGGCAAGCCTGACGAGGCGGTGGGATTCTGGTACGCGGTCCACCAGGGCAAATGGTTGATTACCTCGGTCTTCGCCGTGGGTTTCGCGGCCGTGCTGGTGCTCTGGTTCGGTCTGGCATGGTGGAAGGTTCTCGGCGTGGCGGTGGTCACAGCGACCTTCGCCTTGGCGTTGCCTCATGAACCGATGGTCGCGTTTGTCGTGGGCGCGGTAGGCTTGTCGATCATCACCGCCGCCCACGAGGGCGAGGTGGGCCAGTGGTTCGCGGCAACCTGGACATTTGCCAAGCAGATCCTGCCGCTGCTGCTGGTCGGCGTGCTGGTTTCGGGGTTCCTGCTGGGCAGGCCGGGGCATGAAGGCGTGATTCCCAACGCGTGGGTGGAATGGGCCGTGGGCGGCAATTCCCTCTGGGCGAACCTGTTCGCCTCGGTGGTCGGGGCGTTCATGTACTTCGCCACGCTCACCGAGGTGCCGATCCTGCAAGGGTTGATCGGTTCGGGGATGGGCAAGGGGCCGGCCCTGTCACTGCTCTTGGCCGGCCCAGCGTTGTCATTGCCTTCGATGCTCGTGCTTCGCTCGGTGATGGGAACGTAGAACACGGTGGTCTACTGCTCCCTGGTGGTCGTCATGGCCACGATCAGCGGCATGGTCTACGGGGCCTTCTTCTAAAGGAATGGTGCGATGCGAGCGACTCCGTATATCCTTCTGATTGGTCTGCTGGGTGCCAGTGGCTGTGCCGGCCCGGAGTCGCCGTTCTTCTATTCTGACAGCGCGCTTAGTCCGGCGGCCTGGTCAAGCAGCCATTACTCTCGCCCACCCGTCCCCACGACCCAACCGACGCTTGACGGTCCGTTGACTCTTGATCGCGCGGTATCCATCGCGCTGGCGTACAACCCCGACGTGGCGGCCAAATCGGCCGAGTGGGAACAAGCCAAGGCAGGCAAGGCCGGGGCTACGGGCGCGGCCTGGCCGGCATTACACGCCGTCGGGGGATACACACACTCTCTCGACGATCAGCGCGTGATTCCGGCGCGATTCAACGGCGAAGGCGGGGCTTTCAGCGATGACATTCTTTCCGGCGACCTGGTGCTATCGGTGCCGCTGTTCACGGGGGGTCAGATCAGCAATCGCATCAAGGCTGCCGAGTTACTGGCGGCGGCAGCGGGACATCGTCTGGCCCGCACGCGCGAGGAACTGGTCTTTAACGTCGCCAGCATGTTCTACGCGATACTCGGTCAAGATCGCGTCATCGAGTCCCTGGTATTTTCCAAGAAGACGCTGGAGGAGCACCGCACGCGGATTCAGGGGCTGATCGATGCGCAGAAGGCGGTCAAGGTGGACCTGCTGCGCACGGAAGTGCGACTGGCCAATATCGAGCAGCGCCTGGTTCAGGAACGCAACACGCTGGCGATTGAGAAACGTGTGCTGGCCAACCTGATGGGGTTGGGATCCGAGGTCGCCCAGACCGCCAGCCCCGACGGCGAACTGTCAACCGAGGTGGTCCAGGCAACGCTCGAAGACGATCTCTCCGCCGCCTACCGCCGTCGCGCCGATTATCTGGCGGCGTTGGCCGAGACCGATGCGCAAGCGCGCCGTGTGGACGGGGCTAAGGGGGCGCGCTGGCCACAGGTCCGTGGCATTGCCTCCTACGGGGGACGCCACGGAATCGATGCCGAACGTTCGGCCGGCAGCAGCGACTCCGCTGAAGTGGGTGGTCTGGGCGTGGTGGTTGATGTGCCCATCTTCGAGGGCGGCCAGATCGCAGCCCGCATCCACGAGGAACGGATGCGTCTGCTCGGGGCCAGCGAGCGCGTCCGCAAGCTCCAGCTCCAAGTACGGCTCGATATTGAGACGGCCGTGCTGAATATCAACTCCAGCCGTGAGCGGGTGCTGGCCACGGGCAAGTCCATCGAACAGGCCAAGGAGAGTTTCGAGGTCGAGCGGCTCAAGTACGAACAAGGCAAGGGCACGATCGTGGACGTACTCGATGCCCAGTCGGCGCTGCTCGAAGCGCAGACGACCTATTACCGCGCGCTAGCGGATCACCAGACCGCCCGCGCGCAACTGCGGCTGGCGCGAGGAGAGCAACCATGAAAACCGGTCATTCAATACCCGCTTGGCTACCCGTTGGGTTCGTGCTCGCTGCCGCTCTGACGGGATGTAACCGCGAGGAAAACGCTGGGGCGGCCAAGGCCACGTCGCCGGCGATGACCGTCAAAACGGCCGTCGTGCAACAACGAGATCTGGCGCGAACAGTGGACCTGACCGGCGAGGTCGTGGCCGGCAACAGCGTGACGGTCATCGCTACCGTGGAGGGGCCGATCTCCTATTGCCCTTGGCGCGAGGGAGATCGCATCGCCTCGGCTGGCGAGAAACTGATCGTGATCGACCGCGCGATGTACGGTGCCGAGGTGGCGGCGGCACAGGCGTCGCTGAGCGTGGCCCAAGCCAAGCTGGCGGACCTGAAGGCGGGGGCGCGGCCGGAGGAGATTGCCCAGGCCAAGGAACTGGTGCGGAAGCTGGAGGAAGCGACCTCTTTCGCTCGCCTTGACATGGAGCGGGTCTCGGTCCTGGTCGCCAAGCAGGGGCTGCCCGGCGAGATGCTCGAAAAAGCCAAGGTCGCGCTGGTAGACCAGCAGAGCCAGCTAGAAAGCGCCCGCCAACGCCTGGCGATGCTGGAGACCGGTCCGACCCGTACCCAGATCGCGGTCGCGGAAGCGGCGGTACAGGAAGCATACGCCAAGCTCAAGATGGCCGAGGCTCGCCTGAGCGAATGCACCCTTGCCGCTCCGTTCGCGGGAATCATCAACAAAGTGTTTGTGCGCCCCGGCGACCTGGCCACAGCCAAGCTGCCGCTGATTGAAATGTACGACCCCAAGTCGCTGGTGGTGCGCTTCGCCGTGCCTGAGGTCGCCACTTCAGAACTGCGTGACGGCATGCCAGTGACGATTTCATTCGACGCCCTGCCGGGACGCCCGGTCAATGGCAAGTTGGTCCGCGTCTATCCCGACCTGGACCGCCGCATGCGGACGCGGACCGTGGAAGCGACGACCGATGCGGGCATTGCGCTTGTACCGGGCATGTTCGCCCGCATCCGGTTGACGCTCGCGTCGGCCGTGGGCGTACCTGCCGTTCCCGCCGAGGCGGTGCTTTCGACCCCCGACGACAAGAGCGTGGTCTTCGTGGTCAAGGACGGCAAGGCCCACCGTCGGCCCATCCAGGGCGGGATCGCCGAGGCGGGGTGGGTCCAGGTGCTTGGCGGCATTGCGCCGGGCGATCAGGTCATCGTCGGTGGACTGGGCAGGCTCAAGGACGGCATGCCCGTCACCATCGCGCCACCGCCAACGTCTTCCAGCAAGCCGACTTCGGCCCCCGCGGAGGCCAAGCGATGAGACTCACCCAATGGACCGTTAATCGCCGGCTCGCCACCAGCGCCATCGTCTTCACCTTGCTGGTGCTGGGCATCTACGGCATGGTGCGCCTGCCGGTCGATCTGCTGCCCAACATCACCTACCCGATGATAAAGGTCCACATCTGGTGGCGCGGCGCAACCCCCGGCGACATGGACCGGAACATCGCCGATCCCATCGAGCGTCAGATGGCCACGGTGGATGGCATCGACTACCTCAGCTCGTCAAGCATCGAGGGCATGTATACCCTCGAAGCCAACTTCAAATACGGCGTAGACGTGGACGTGGCGTATCAGGACGCCCTGGCCGCGATGGCGCGGGTGGCGCGGGAACTCCCCAAGGACATGGACCCGCCGGTCATCATCAAGGCGGACCCGTCGCAGCTGCCGGTGCTGCAGCTGACAATTGCCTCCGACCAGTGGGACCTGGTGCAACTGCGCACCTGGGTTGATAACTGGCTGCAGGACCAGCTTGTCGCCGTGCCTGGCGTCGCCGGCACCGAGATCGTGGGCGGGCTCAAGCGCGAGATTCGCATCCACCTCGACCCCAACGTGCTGGAGAAGCACGGGTTGACCATCGCCGGTCTGATCAAACGGCTGGAGCAGGAGAACATCGAGCAGTTTGGCGGCCGGGTGACCCAGGGCAACCGCGAGATCATCGCGCGCACCACCGGCGAGTACCGGGATATGGAGGACATCCGCAACGTCCTGATCGCACGCCAGGGCGAATCGAAGTTGCTGTTGCGTGACGTCGCCACGGTCGAGGACTCACATGAGGAAGTGCGCGTCATCACCCGGTTCAACGGCAAGGCCGCCGTCAAACTAAGCGTCCTGAAGCAGGCCGACGCCAATACCGTGGAAGTGGCCAAGGCCGTTGCCCAGCGTGTGGAATCCCTCAAACCCGTGATGCCGGAGCACCTGCGTTTCGGCGTTGTGGAGAACCAGGCCGACTACGTCGGCGCGTCGCTGGCGGGCGTGCGCGACACCGCCCTGGAAGCGGCGGTATTGGTCGTCCTGATCATGGCCTTCTTCCTGGGAAGCTGGCGGCAGGTCGTGGCGATGATCTGGGCGTTACCGGTGACGTTGCTGCTCAACTTCGGGTTGATGAACCTGGCGGAATTCTCGCTCAACATATTTTCGCTGGCGGGCCTGGTGGTCGCCATCGCGGTGGACCTGGACAACTCCATCATCGTGATTGAGAACATCACCCGCCTGCGCCGCGCGCGGCCTGACATGCCGATCGGCGAGCTGGTCGTCGCCGCGACGCATCAGGTGGGACCGGCAGTCATCGCCGCCACGCTCTCGTTCCTGGCTCTGTTCCTTCCCTTCTTGCTCGTGCCGGGCCTGGCCAGCTTGCTTTTCCGCGAATTGATCATGGTCATCGCGGGCGTCATGGTTATCAGCCTGGTGATGGCGATTGCGGTGACGCCCATCGTCATGGCCCTGGTGTTGGGACGGCGCGGCGGGCATCCCGAGCGGTTGAATACCTTCGAACGGATTATCGAGCACGTCACCGACGGGTACGCCTGGCTGCTAGCACATGCCCTGCGCTGGCGCTGGGCCACGGTCGCGGTGTTTCTTGTGGTGCTGGGCGTTGGAGCGTGGCTATTCCCGCGTCTTGGCAATGAGTTCCTGCCCAAGATGGACGACGGCCGGATCATGGTGAAGGTCCGCCTTCCTACCGGGGCCGCCCTGGGGCAGACAGACAAGGCCCTGCAGATGCTGGAAGCCGCACTCGGCGACGACCCCCGCATCGAGAGTTCCTTCACGCTCGTGGGCGGCAAAGTGTGGGGCCTTTACACCTACGAGATCGCCAACGAGGGCGAGATTGACCTCCAACTTGTACCGCGCCATGCCCGCAAGGTCAGCACCGACGAGTTCATCGCCGAAGTTCAAGCCAAGCTCGCCAAGGTCAACTTGCCTGCGGGTAAGGCGATGGTGATGCAGCAGAAGATGAAGGGCATCCGCCGGGTGGGTGAGTCGGACATCGAGGTCAAGATTAAAGGACAGGACGTCGAGCGGCTCTTTGCTTTGGCTGGCGAGGTCTCGCAGGCCATGCAGCGCGAGCAGCACTTCAAGAACGTTTACGTGTCGATGGACATGACCAAGCCGGAGTACCAGGTGCAGGTGGACCGGGTACGGGCCGCCGAGCTGGGCGTGTCGGTTCAGGATATCGCCAGCACACTGCGTGCCTTGGTGCGCGGCGAAGTGGCGAGCCGTTTTCGCGAGGGGGATGAGTATTACAACATCCGCGCCATGGTGCCCGAAGCACGGATCACCTCGCGGCGCGACATCGAGAACCTGACCCTCAATTGCGCGCAGGGCGGCTACTTGCGGATTCGGGACGTGGCCAAGGTCTCCGACGCCGTCGGCCCCGTGGAGATCGTCCGCGAGGATCAGGTCAAACAGGTCATTGTCCGCGGTGATGCAGCGGGCGTGAGCGTGGGCGCGGCCTTGGCGGATCTGCAACAGGCCTTGGGCAAGATCGACAAGCCGCTGGGGTACGAGTTCGGGTACGGCGGGCAGGCTCAGATGATGGCAGAGAACAACCGCGTGATGCTCAGCATCCTCGGCTTTGCGACCTTCTTTGCCTTCGTCGTGCTGGTGGTGCAGTTCAATGATCTCAAACTGCCGCTCTACGTGCTGGCGGGCGTGCCCGTATCGCTCTCAGGCCTGGTGATGCTGCTGTATCTGACCGGCATTCCTCTGGGCGCAACGGTCATCATCGGCGTGCTGGTGGTTGTGGCCGCCAACGTCATGGAAGGCGTGCTGCTGCTCAACTATGCAGAGGAACTCCGGCGCTCCGAGCAGCGAACACCGCTGGACGCAGTGATTCATGCCGCGCGCATCCGTTTCCGCCCGCGCATGATGACCTCCACCGGCGTGCTGTTCGGGTTCCTGCCGCTGGCGCTGAATCTGCACGAAGGCGGCGACATGCTGCAGCCGATGGCCGTCGCGGGCATCGGGGGACTGCTGTTAACGATCCCGGTAGCGATGTTTCTCGTGCCCACGCTGTACGTGATGTTTAGTCGCCGGGCGACGGGCCTTGCGATCCCGGAATCGGAGGTTGCTCCATGAACCGCACGTTCATCAACTTCATCACGGATGCGCTGGCCGCCTTGGCCATGCTCGGCATGATCGCCACCGGAATCATCCTGCGGTTCGCCTTGCCGCCGGGCACCAGTCGGTCGCTTGCGCTCTGGGGGCTGACGCGTCACCAATGGGGCGACCTGCATTTTGGCTAGCGCTGGCCGCGCTGGGCGTGGTGGCCATCCACCTGGTTCTGCACTGGACGTGGGTTGTGTCGGTGGTGCGGCGGTGGCTGATCGGCGGTGGGCAAGGCGCGCCCAGCGGCCGGGCTCGCGCATTGGCTGCCGCAGCGACGGTCGTTGTGTTGGCGCTTTCGCTGGTGGGATTCTGGACGTGGTCCCTGGCGTCCGTTCGTTCGGTGGAGCCTTCACCTCAGACCGGCGAGGCGGCGGACGCGGACGGCGAACGACTGCGTGGCAGCATGACCTTGGTTGAGGCCGCTGCAGCCCTCGGGTGTTCAGCACAAGAAGTTCGCGCCCGCTTGGCCTTGCCCAGCGACTCTCCCGAAACCGACCGCCTGGGGCAAATTGCGCGGAGCATGGGCATCGACATGCAGGAACTGCGACGCCGGCTCGAAGCAAGACCGGGCGTCGCGCCGTGAGACCGCGGAATCCGTGGCAAATGGGTCCGTCGGAGCTGACTGCAATGAAAGGAGAATCGGTTATGAAAACGCTGCAAATTCTCGGAACAGGATGTCCCAAGTGTCAGAAACTGGCGGAACACACCAAGGCTGCCGCCGACGCACTGGGGCTGGAGTATCGCATCGAGAAGATCACCCAGATCAGCGAGATCGGCAAGTTTGGCGTGATGTTCACGCCGGCCCTCGCGGTGGACGGCGTGGTCAAGGTGTCCGGGAAGGTGCCGGACGTCGAAGAGATCAAGAAACTCATTGCCTGAAGGAGGTTTGTCATGCAGAACCCCACCATTGGTTTCATCGGCGGCGGCCGAATCGTGTCCATCTTCCTGTCCGGCTGGAAACGCGCCGGAGCGATGCCCGCCGACATCATGATCCACGATCCCAACCCGGCCGTCCTGGCGGCGGTTCAAGCGGCTCATCCGGGGGTGCGATCGGTCGATGCGGCGCAGGCCGCTGGCCAGGATGTTGTCTTCCTCGCGGTGCATCCGCCCGTGTTCAAGGACGCGCTCCCCGCGTTGGGCCCGGCGCTCAAGCCCAATGCCATCATCGTTTCGCTGGCTCCAAAGTTCACGAACGCCAAGATCGCCGAAATGCTGGGCGGGTTTGGGCGCGTGGCCCGAGCCATCCCCAACGCGCCATCGCTCGTCGGCGCGGGCTACAACCCCGTTGCGTTTGCGCCATCACTTCCGGCGGCGGTGATCGTCAAGGGCCCGCGCATGGTCACGAACTCAGGCTGCTTGTCGTTGGTCTTCGACATCCGTGTCGTCCTCCTCTTGGGGTTGCGATGCTTCCGTCGGTTGGGCCTGGGCCTCGGTCAGGCCCAGTTCCTTCATCAACTGCTTCTCTTTGGCCCGCTGGCGCAGCTCGGTCTCCCAGTCCTTGCCCTGGCGGGCGTACTCGCAGGCCAGCGTGGTGGTGTGATTGGCCAGGCGCTGGGCCTGGGCGCTGGCTTCCTTGGCCGGGTCCACGTGCTCCATCCCGTCCCAGAACCACTGGTGGTCGGGCAGCACGCGCCCGCCGAGCGGCCCCGCCGAGTCGAAGACGAACTGCCCGCCGGCCTCCAGGGCGTATTCCCACAGCCACGCGGCGAGCACGCGGTCGAGGACCCTCTCGGCCATGAAGGCCTGGTCCACGCGGATGGACTTGTAGTAGGTCTGGTGGTCGAGGCGGCCGGAGGCGTAGTTGTAGCCCGACGAGTTGCCCGCCGCGACGTTGTAGGGCATGTTCAGGCAGCGGGCGATCTCGTTGAGGATTTCCTTCTTGAACTCGGCGTAGGTCGTGGCCGGCTGCATCGGCTCGACCTGCGACATCTTCCAGCCGCCCGGCATCGTCAGGAGCATGTTCCGCTCGAGCTCCACGAGGTCCATCGGCTCGACCTGCTCGGCCTCGCCGTTGGCCGGGGCGTCGGTGTAGAGGATGCCCGCGAAGTCGGCCGCCGCCTCGGCAGCCCCCAGAACCGCCAACGTGAACCGCCGCAGTTGCGCAAAGAGCGGCAGCGCGGGCGTGATCTCCGGGATGCCACGGTGCTGGCCGGGGCGGTCTTGGCGGAAGACGTGGATCACGTGCGAGGCGGGGACCGTGCGGTACTCGTCATTGAAGCCCCACGCACTGTTGCCGGGATGGTTCTTCAGGACGTGGTAGGCGACGGGGTTGCCGAAGCCGTCCAGTACGATGCCGTCCACCTCGCGCGAGTCGAGAAGATGAGCATCCGGGCTGGTCACCTGGTCGGCCTCGATGAGCCTCAGGTCGAGCTTCACCGGGTGGTCGAGGACGGGGTTGTTGACCAGGATGGCGAACGCTTCGCCGTCTGCGGCGCGGGCCATCCGCATGGTGCGGAGCTTCTCGGCCAGGGAGATCTCGTGGGCCCAGCGGTCGAACTCGTGCTCGATCTCGTCGTTGGCCTCGTCGCTTCCGGTAAGCATCTGGAGACGGGGGCCTGTGCCGATGGTGTCGTTAGCCAACGTGAGCACGATGCCCCGGGCGTAGGAGTTGTTGGCCACCTCGTAGCGGGCCCGGTTGCGGAGCGTTCGGCGGACTTCGGGGTTCGCCGCCGCGTCGGCCGAGAGATGGTCGGCGTTGGCCCAGTGGCGGCGGTTGTCCTCGGTGGTCGCGGCCGAGTCGAACCGCCCCCGCACTCGCCTGAGGGGTATCGCCCGCAGACGGCTCAGGGTCATGGGTCTCTTTGTCGCCGCCATGCTGTTCATCCGTTGCTCAAGTCCCACGCCTCACGCCCCAAGCCGCCTTCACGACGCCCCCGGCGGCACGAGCTTGGTCACGCGGATACCGAGGCCCTTGGACTTTGCCGCCTCCTTGGAGGCCAGATACCTGTCCGCCTCGATCTGCTCGGTGAGGCTGTGCTGCTCGACCGAGCCGGAATCGCCCGCAGCGCGCTTGGGGCCGGCGGCGTTCTCGCGGATGGTGTTGTCCAGGTCTTCCGCCATGCACTTTCCTCTGAAAGACAAAAGGCCCTTCATGCCCCACGCAGCGGGACAGAAATTCCTTCGCCTACTGCGATACTTACCCGGCAGATGGGCGAGATGACGGACGGGGGAAGGGATTTTGGCGGGCAGGTTCTACGGGTAGAAGGTCATGGTGCAAGATTCTCGCCACGAGGCGGTAAAGGGGCCGCCGCTGGAACCGACCGCCCAGCGGACAACCATGCTGCCTGAAGCGGCCCCGACACCGCACCCAGCGACTTGACGTTGGCGAGCACAAGGGGTAAGAGCCATAGCCTTTGCGATAGTTTATGTCAAAGCAGACCGCCAGAGACTTGACACTGAACGGCGCAAAGGCTAAACGTATTAGCCGTTCTGACCGATAACGTCAACAAGGAGATTGGCCATGCGTTTCGAGGAATTCCTGGCATCGCATCCGGTGTTCACTCTGGACGAGTTGTCCAGGGCTGCCGGGAAAAGGGCCAACCCGTGGACGCTCAAGGCCACCTTGGCGTACCACCGGAAGCAGGGTCGGGTCCTTCTGGTCCGGCGAGGACTCTATGCGGCCGTGCCGCCTGGTTCGTCGCCCCAAACGTGCCCGGTGGACCCTTATCTCCTGGCATCGAAGCTGGCCGACGACTCGGTCCTCGCGTACCACACGGCCCTCGAAGCCCATGGCAAAGCCCATTCGGTCTTCGAACGATTCCACTACCTGACGAACAAGAGCACGCGACCCCTGGTGTTTCGCTCTCGGCGATTCGAGGGCGTCCGACCTCCCGCCGCGTTGCGGGCCAAGCGTAAGGAAGGATTCGGCGTCAAGACCCAGGACCGGGCGGGCGTCGCCGTTCGCGTGACCAGCCTCGAGCGGACGCTGGTGGACGTGCTGGACCGTCCCGAACTTGGAGGCGGGTGGGAAGAGATATGGCGGTCTCTGGAGTCGGTCGAATTCCTCGACTTGGCCATGGTCGTTGAATATGCGCTGCTCCTCAATAACGCCACAACCATCGCCAAGGTGGGATACTTCCTCGACCAGCACCGTGAGACGCTCATGGTCGAGGACGCGCACCTCGAACCCCTGAGAAAGCGCCGTCCCAAACGGCCGCACTACATGGAGCGCAGCCGCCGCAGTCGCGGGCGGTCCGTGGCCGAATGGAACCTCGTGGTCCCCGTCGCCGTGGCCGAACGCTCCTGGGAGGAGACACGATGAAGATCTCCAGGCAGAAACTCCAGGCGGAGGCCCAGTCCACGGGCTTCCGCCCGGAGGTGTTGGAGAAGGCCATCCATCTGCTGAATCTGCTGGATGGGTTCCGGTCGCACCCATTCCTCAAAGGACGGCTCGCGCTCAAGGGCGGCACGGCGCTGAACCTGTTCCTCTTCGACCTGCCGCGTCTCTCGGTGGACATCGACCTGAACTACATCGGTGCGGCGGACCGCGAGACGATGATGGCCGAGCGTCCCAAGGTCGAACAGGCCGTGGAGGCGGTCTGCGCCCGCGAGGGCTTGCAGGCGATCCGCGTGCCGAGCGACCACGCCGGAGGCAAGTGGCGGCTCCGCTACGACAGCGCCCTAGGCGAGGGCGGCAACCTGGAGTTGGACCTCAACTTCATGTTCCGCGTTCCGCTCTGGCCCGTCGAACGGCTCGACTCGAAGCCTCTCGGCACCTACCGGGCGACGGAAATCCCCGTCCTGGACATCCACGAGCTGGCCGCGGGCAAGCTCGCCGCCTTGCTCGCCCGAAGCGCCAGCCGGGACCTGTTCGACGCACATTTGCTTCTCACCCAAGGCCATCTGGACGACGCCAAACTGCGCCTCGGCTTTGTCCTTTACGGCGCGATGAACCGACGGGACTGGCGGGAGGTGCGGGCGTCGGATGTGGCCCTGGATGCCAAGGACGTCGAGAATCAACTCGTCCCGGTGATTCGTAAGGACTATCTCGCCGACGCCGGGAAACAGCGGAAGTGGGCTGAGCGGATGCTGAAGGAATGCCGCCGCGGGCTGAAGAAGGTGCTCCCGCTGGCCAAGGAGGAGAAGGCGTTCCTGGACCGACTGCTGGACGAAGGCGAGATCGAGCCGTCCCTGCTGACCTCGGACTCGGCCATGATCGAATGCATCAGGTCGCACCCTCTGCTCCAGTGGAAAGCGCTGAACGTGCGGCAGCACAAGAGGAAATAGAACGACCTCATCCCCCGGGTTGCGCAGGCGAAGCAGTTACTCCGGCGACTCCGGCGAGAAAAACGTTTACGCGACGTGAAAAACGCGCCCGGACGGCCGTGTCGCAAGAAAAACGTGCCGGGCTACTCATCGCCCTTCTCGTAGGTGGTCAGTCGCCGGCCGCAGTGGCGGCACTCGCGGCGGCGGAGGATTCGCCCGCCGATGGCAGCGCGGGTATAAAGCACGTGGAAGTGCCGGCAGCCGCAGCGCGGGCACTCCAGGCCGCGCCGATTGGCCGTGCTGGTCAGAGAACAGGCAGGATTCGCCGCCCCGGCCGCTGGCGTATCGGCGAGCGGGTTCCTCGGCTTGCCGGTTGTCTCTTGGCGGTCGTCCATCTATCGCTTGCTCCGTTGGAGGTCTGACAGTCTCACCCGCTCGCGCTTCACAGCGACCTTCGCGTCCGTGCCGGGCAGGACGACGCCCTGCATGGACGCCGCCACCGCGCAGCCGACCAAGCAGTCCAGCCAGTGGTTCTCCGATGCCTCGGGGCGCAGCTTCCACTCGTCCACCACACGCCCGCGGCCCTCGGTCTTGACGCGGTACTCGCTGGTCAGGTGTTCGGCCAGGAGGCGATGTACTTCCGGGTCGCGGCCAAAGAGCGAAAGGCAGCCCCGGTCGCCCATGGCCACGGCCAGGCGGGCGTGGATGAAGCTCTTCCAGTAGTTGGAGTCGAAGAGAACGTGGCGGATGGCGCGGCGGCCATGGACGCTCGGGATACGCCAGTTCAGGCCCACGCGGTCGCCGCGCTTACGGCGGTACTCGGAGAACGGAATGCTCGACGCCCCCACGAACCGGCCGTGGCTGGGCATGAGGAGCGCCGCGTGCGCGCTCTGGCGGCAGAACTGGTAGACCACGTCCGTGGACGTGCCCCAGTTGGCGTCGATGAGGCACCGCTCGACCTTCAGGTGCGCGCCATCCTCGCGCCGCCACTCCCGGCCCAAGAGGTCGTTGGTCACCGCCTCCAGTCCGGCGTAGATGGCCCCCTCCAGCCCCGCGCCCTTGGCTGCCATCTGGAGAGTCCGAGTCGCGTCGCGCAGCGTGAAGTAGCGGCGCTTCTGGTCGGGATACGAGCCGTAATCGAGGACGTAGCCGGTGAAGTCGTCCGCCCAGGCTGCCACGAGCCAGAAGAGGAGCCTGCCCTGCACGTCGATGAACATCGTCAGGTGGTCCGCGCCGAGGGGCACTTCGCCCGCGCGGTAGCCGTTGAGTTTCTGGGCGACCTGATCGGCCGTGAGCAACTCCTCGTCCTCGACGCCCTTTTCCGGAAGCGGCTGGTTCTGGTACTCGGCGAAGAAGGCCGCCTCGTCCTGGAGTTTCAGGTTCATCGCGTGCTGAATGGCCGAGGCCTCATCGTGGTTGTAGCGCTGCGGCCAGGCGACAACCGCGCCCGCGTCGAGCGCCGCCCGGTTGGCCTCGTAGAACGCCGTCGCCTCGCGCAGGTCGCCGTGGACGCGAAGGCTCTCGGCCCGGATCTCGGCGTACCTGGCCCACAGCTTCTCGTTGGTGGGGAAAGAATAGACCATCCGCGTCCGCTCGCCGTTCCATTCCGGGTGCTTGTCGCGGTCGAGGATGTTGTCGGCCATGTCCCCGGGGCGGATGACCGTGCAGGGCATGATGCCGGAAATTTTCTTGCCCGGCCCGGCGAGGCCCAGCACCGCGCCCGCCAGAATCCGCTCCCGCGTGGCGCACTGCGACAGGCTCCGCGCCGACTCATCCGTCTGCGGGTCGTCCAAGACCACCAGCGACGGCCGCACCGTCTTCCCGTCCGCGCGCTTGTACTTCATGCCACGGATGCGGCCGGTTATCCCCGCCACCTTGATGATCGCGCCCGAAGCCTTGCTGCCGGGAATGGTTGGCAGGACGACCTCGTCCGCGGTCCAGCCGATGTGCGTCCTTTCGCCCTTGTAGAGCTGGCCCGAGCAGCGGTTGGCGATGCCGTCGAGGCACCGGATGGGATGGACCACCTCCGGGAAGTCGGCCTCCAGGAGGTCGTTGCCATCGAGCTCCATCTTGATCGAGTCGAGCATCTCGACGGCGTGCACCTCGGACGCCCCGATCAGGCAGACGAACTGGCGGTGGCCGTAGAGCACGGCCCACAGGCAGGCGCACTCGGCGATGCTGGTCTTGCCGCTGCCGCGCGGCATCGCCAGCGCGAAGAGTCCCCCGTGCAGCACCGCCTGCTCGATGCGGGCGATGACCTTCAGGTGGTCCGGCGACCAGCCCAGGTAGAAGACAAGCGGAAAGTACGCCTGGCAGAAGAATCGGAAGTCCCTCTCGGCCGCCGCGCGCCGCTCGGGGTCCACGACGGCGGGCAGTTCGCCGATGTCGCGCCCAGCCTCCGAGAGGGCCCGGTTCCGCGCGGCGGCGCGTTCCTTCAGCGCCTCGTACTCCGCCGTCGGGTCGCTCGTCTTCCTGGGCGCGTGCCGCTGGTCCACCAGCCAAGCCACGTAGCGGAAGAGGTCCACGCGCCGCCCGTCGCCGATGCGAAACCCGGCGCGCATGCGGTGGCGGTAGAGCTGCCGCTCGTCGAGGACCGTCCCCAGCGGCGTCGAGTTCAGGAGCCGCGCCAGGTCGGCCGGCTTGAGGTTGCGCACGTCAATCGCCACGGGCGGACCCCCGCGCCAGCCAGGCGGCGTAATGCACCAGGTTGACCGTCCCGTCGGCGTTCACCGGCGCGCCGGTCTCGATGTCCCGGCGGATGTTCTCGACCGTCGCGTACCGAGCGCCCACGGCCACCAGGACGCGGGCGGCCTGCTGGAGCGTCATGGCCGACGGGCTGAGCGCTCCTGCGCCGCCGGGTGCGGCAGGGCCCTGCGGCGGGTGCGGAGCAATCTGCCCGGAATCTTCGCTACGCGACATAAGTCTTTACCCCATCGCAACATGCGTCATCGAGAAATCTGCATTTCCCCGGCAGATTCGCCTTGGCTTACGGGAAAACCATGGCCTGATCTGATCGCTGGCATGGCCAGCGCGAACGCGAAACCGAAAGGAGCCAGAACCATGAAGACGACGCGAATCGACATCGAAGGGCCGCTCGGAAGCGCGACCATCCGCCGCGACGGCCGGCGGATCATCATCACCGGCACCCGCGTGACGCGGGTCGTCGAGCGCCGCGACGGCGAGGCCGTACCGGTCGGCGAGGCCTTCCAGCTCGAGGCCGACGCGAGGGACACGGCGCTGAACGCGCAGGTCGCCCGGACGCTCCAGGTCTACCTCGACGGCCACCGTGGCACCGGACTGGACATCGACGCCTACCGGCGGGTCATCGAGACCTTCGAGGACTGAAACGCAAGCGTGGCCGGCGCTATCCGGGCGGTCAACGTTGAAACGCGCCGCGCCGTCCGCATCAAGAGTCCCCAGCGGCTTCGCAGGCCGGCCGATGCCGCAACGCGGGAAGCAATCGCCGGCGAGGAGACGGACATGAGCAAGGCAAGAAAGGTCGTGTTGGGCCACGTCTATTCCGTGGCCGTGGGCGGCTCGTACCTCCCGGTGCGGGCCGACAAGGTGCTGGGCCACGGGCGCTACGAGGGGACCGTGCTGCGGCCCGGCGGCAAGGACCAGACCATCAAGTTCTCCACCGACCGCGTCCGGGGCGAAGGCCGGCCGGAGGACGAGTGGCGTAAGGCACAGGAGGCCGGCAAGCAGGAGCGCGAGGCCCAGGCGCTTCAGACGGCCGCCAAGGTCGCCTCGAAGGTCCTGGG
>Ga0209381_1000907_pt1 | contig 57255 bp, 42 predicted proteins | sample DewCreD2012metaG_FD_184111 | JGI IMG/M metagenome (GOLD analysis project Ga0209381, IMG submission 184111) | Hot spring sediment bacterial and archeal communities from British Columbia, Canada, to study Microbial Dark Matter (Phase II) - Dewar... ... | reverse complement strand
AACCTGTTGAAGAAGGAGAGCAGCCAGAAAACCGGCATCGCCATCAAGCGGCAAAGCTGTGGATGGGATAACGACTATCTCCTAAAGGTAGTCCTGGCGTGAGCTTCCATCAAAAGCGATTGCCCTGCGTGGCATGGGTGTCCCCAGATCTCCCCCCCTATCCGCGCACGCCGGATTCTTGCGCTGCGGCTTCCTCGCCGTAAAGCGACGCTCGGCATTGCTGGCAGGATCAGGCCACGCCGCTTCTACTTCGCCAGGCGACAGAGAATCTCGCACCCCTGCTGGATCTTCTCATCCGCCGTGGCGTAGCTGATTCGGAAATGCGTGTCCTTATCTGAAAAGACATTGCCCGGAATGATCAGCACGTTGTTCTCAATGGCCTTGGCGCAGAAATCGGCCGCGGTCATGCCGGCCGGTGCCTTGGGAAAGATGTAGAACGCCCCGCCCGGCTTAACCACGTCGAACATCCCGGAAAGGGCCGAGTAGACCAGATCCCGCTTCCTGCGATAGGCGCTGCGGGCCTCGGTCACCGGCATGTCCAGGGCCTTCATGGCCGCCGCAAATTGGAATGGCGTGGGCGAACACACGAACGTGTACTGCTGCAGCTTGGTCATCTGGGAAATGATCTCTTCCGGACCGGCGGCGTAGCCGACACGCCATCCCGTCATGGCGTGGCTCTTGGAAAAGCCGCGCAGCACGATCGTCCGGTCATACAGCTTCCCCGGCGACAGCAGCGGCTCGTCCGAGTCATACAGGAACGGCTCGTAGATCTCGTCCGAGATGATGATCAGGTCGTGTTTGCGGGCGATATCCACGGCCGCTTGAACCTCCGCCTGGCTCATGACATGCCCCGTCGGGTTGCAGGGGCTGTTGAGCATCAGCAGCTTGGTCCTGGGCGTGATCGCCTTCTCGACCCGGTCGGGGTAAAAACGAAAGTCGGGATAGGTATCGACCGTGATCGTCCTGCCGCCGGCCATGGTCAGCAGGTGCTTGTACATCACGAAGTATGGATCAAGCACGATCGCTTCGTCTCCGGGATTGATGATCGACAGGATCGCCAGAAGCAGCCCACCCGAAACGGCCGAGGTGATGAGGACTTCCCCGGTGTCACGGCCCAGTTCGGCGGAAAGCTCCTTGCGGAGCCGCTCGCGCAGGGGCGCGATGCCTTGGGTCTGGCTGTAGCGGTTCTGGCCGGCGTTGATGGCCTCGATGGCGGCCTGCTTGATCGGCTGAGGAACGTCAAAGTCGGGCTGGCCAATTGAGAAATTGATCGGGTCCTTCATTTTGGCGGCCAGATCGAAAACCTTCCGGATGCCGGAAGCATCGACGCCAAGAGCACGCTGGGAGACGAAATCATGGATTGATCGCATGGCCATAGTCCTGAAACGCCCAGACGGGTAGACACCGAAACGGCGAGCGGACGAATCGACAGTTCGCCCAGTCGCCGTTTCGCCTGTGCTTGACTGCGGGATTACTTCTTTGCCTTGGCAGCCGGAGCGGCAACCGGGGCTTTGGCGGCGGCAGACGGGGCGGCCTTGCCGGCAGCCGGAGCCTTGGCGGCGCCAGCGGCCGGTGCGGCGGCTGCCGGAGCAGCGCCGGCGGCCGGGGCACCCGCTTCGGCACCGGCGGCTGCGGCCTCTTCCTTGGCCTTGCCACCGGCCAATTCCTGCTTGCGGTGCGCCACCTTCGGCAGGCCGAACACGCTCTTGGACTCATCCCACCGTTCTTCGTCCTTCAGCACTTCAAGCCGCTCGGCCCGGTTCAGCACGTTCCGGTGGCGAATCAGCGAATTGGCACTCCTCAAGCTCCGATCCAGGGACATTGCATCACCTCAAACTCGTTTGGCGTCCAGATTAAAAGAGCCAAGTATCATAGCAAATCGCCCGGCGATGCACAACATGGGCAATACCGACGAAAAACTGCTTTACCCACTGGCCGATCCTGCCGATGCAGGCAACAGAACTGGCCGGACGACTGTCGGCAGAAGCGCCAAAGCTCACAACCAGCGAACTGGCCAACAGTTATCGCCTGCGGTCGGTTGCAGTGTCGGCATGAGGCCGCCGGGACAGTGATAGAAGAGAAATCCGGTGCGAAAAAGAACTTCACCCACGACGGATCGTATGATGAATAGTCGGTGACACAATCCTCCTTCCCTGGGTGGCGTGGAGAGCCGAGAGGTCCACGCCACCTTTTTTATTTTCGCCTTCTCTCCTCAAACAGCCTCACCAAAGCCGGAAACAGAACAAGTGATTACCAACCCCGCGGAACCCCCCGATGGGCAGTTTCCCATCGGGCTCCGCGAGGATACACTTCTCAGCCCCCGAGCCGGGCCATCGGGGCTTCGACAACTTGAATCGGCCCCGTCACCGGCTTGGAACCAACAGAGGCGAGGGCACCGGGCGGCTTTGTTCGGGCCAAGCCTCCGTGGAGCACCTGCCATGCCCGAAGGGTATCATGGGAGCACTCAACGCACATTGAAAGGCACATGACCACGAAGAACAATGAAATCATCGCCAGCTTCCTGGGCGTCACCAAGTCTTACGACAAGAAGGTTGTGCTCAAGAACATCTGGCTCTCCTATTTCTACGGGGCCAAGATCGGCGTGCTGGGGTTGAATGGCTCGGGCAAGTCGTCGCTGCTGCGCATTCTGGCCGGTGTGGACAAGGACTTTGAGGGCAAGACCGCCATCCAGCCGGGTTACTCCGTGGGCCTGCTCGAGCAGGAGCCGCAGCTTGATCCGGCCAAAACCGTGCGTCAATGCGTCGAGGAGGGAATGAAGGAAGAGCTGGAACTGCTGGCCCGCTTCAACGAGGTCTCCGACAAGCTCGGTGATCCCAATCTCGATTCCGACGAGATGGAGAAGCTGCTTGCCCGGCAGGGCGAATTGCAGGAAGAGATCGACCGCCGGGGCCTGTGGGATCTCGACAGCCAGCTTGAGATGGCGATGGACGCCCTGCGGTGTCCGCCGGCCGACCAGCCGGTGAGCACCCTCTCCGGCGGCGAGAAGCGGCGCGTCGCGCTCTGCCGTCTGCTGCTCCAGAAGCCGGACATCCTGCTGTTGGATGAGCCGACCAATCACCTGGACGCCGAATCGGTCGGCTGGCTGGAACAGCACCTGCATCGGTACGAGGGGACGGTCATCGCCGTGACCCACGACCGCTATTTCCTGGACAACGTCGCCGGGTGGATCCTGGAACTGGACCGCGGCGAAGGAATCCCGTGGAAAGGCAACTACTCAAGCTGGCTGGAACAGAAGAAAAAGCGGCTGGAGCTGGAGGAAAAGCAGGAGTCGGCCCGGCAGAAATCCCTGGAGCGCGAGCTGGAATGGGTGCGGCAGTCGCCGCGCGCCCGGCTGGCCAAGTCCAAGGCGCGCATCGCCCGGTACGAGGCGATGCTGGCCGAGGACCAGAAGCAGAAGGAACAGCAGATCGAGATCTACATTCCGCCCGGCCCGCGGCTGGGCGACCTGGTGATCGACGCCCGGGGAGTAACCAAAGCCTACGGTGACAGGCTGCTGTTCCAGAACCTCTCCTTCTCCCTGCCGCCGGGCGGCATCGTCGGCATCATCGGCCCCAACGGTGCGGGCAAGACGACGCTGTTCCGCCTGATCACGGGCCTGGAGAAGCCGGACGCCGGCCAGTTCATCGTCGGGCCGAGCGTCAAACTGGCCTATGTCGAGCAGTCGCGCGAGGACCTGGACCCCGAGCAGACCATCTGGCAGTCGATTTCCGGCGGGCAGGAGAAGGTGAAGCTCGGCTCCATCGAGGTCAACAGCCGGGCGTACGTGGCGCGCTTCGGGTTCTCCGGGACCGACCAGCAGCAGAAGGTGGGAACGCTGTCGGGCGGCCAGCGCAACCGCGTCCACCTGGCCCGAATGCTCAAGAGCGGGGCGAACGTGATTCTGCTGGACGAGCCGACCAATGATCTGGACGTGAACACCATGCGGGCGCTGGAGGAGGCGCTGCTGAACTTCGCGGGCTGCGCCGTGGTCATCAGCCACGACCGGTGGTTCCTGGACCGCATCGCGACGCACATCCTGGCGTTCGAGGGGGACAGCCAGGTCGTCTGGTTCGAGGGCAACTACCAGCTCTACGAGGAAGACCGCAGGCGCCGCCTGGGGGTCAGCGCGGACCGGCCGCATCGCATTAAATATCGCAAAATGACTAAGTAAAAGTAAAACTGACTCCCCCCGCACGCTCCAGGCACGAGGAACAACCCGGGCGCAGGCTCCGGACCTCGGGCCAAAGGCAGAACACACCGCCGACGTCCGCAATCGCCGGCCTTCGATCCCCCGCCAGGCCCTTGTAACCGGGGCGCAAAAGGGCGCGTCAGAACGCGCACACCGCTTTCTTCTGCCCCTGCTCCATCCTGAAGAGCGTCCAGCCGCCCTCGGGGTTCTGCCTGTGCATCAGATCACGGGCATCTTCATCGGAGCTGGCCATGAATCGCAGTTCCCGCTGCCGCTGGCCCTTGAGTTCGCCAGCGAAGTTCGCCACGTACTCTCTCATCTGCCCCTTTTGAACTTCTGTATCATGCACGGTGGTCATATCAACGCTCCACAACATAGCCCCCTGCATTCGGCCTGTCCCGACCGGCAAGCCTTCCATGCAGAGGGTCTATAGCTTTGGTCTATCATTAGAAGATCGGCATGTCCAATCAATTCCGATCGGCGGTTTATAACCGCCCCAAAATGATACTAGTGCTGAAATAGTATGGATTTGCCGATCCGGCAGACCCAGCTGGGTGAGCCAATCACCACCCTGAACAATGGGCGACTTCCGATCACGGTCCAAGCTGGTCTGTCTTCTGCCGGATCTGCTCGCGCCGGTGCTGACCAAGACGCTTGGGCTCCCCCTCCGGAAGCGCCGCATCATATTGCAGCGACAGGAGATACTGCTCTTTGGCACCCGCCGCATCCTTCAGTTTCTCCAACGCCGCCGCATAGCCCAGCCGCAACTGCACATCGTAAGGATCCAGCCGCAGGGCCTGGGCATAGCTCTCGCGAACCACCCTCTCCGTCGGCACCAGATCGGCCAGCTCATACCCAGCCTTCCAGATGTAGTACTTCACCGCCCGGGGATTGGATTGAATCGCGGCGTCGATCATGGTCATGACCTGCCAGCGCGGCGAGCCGGCAAACGCGGCCGCCTGGGCCGCCTTGAGGGCGTAGTCGCCGTTCCCCCGGCAACGCTCAAACGCCTTCCAGTAAAGCTGCGTGGCCTCGGCGGGTTTGGATCGACTCATAGCCAAATCTGCGCCGGCGGCCGCTTCCTGAGCCAACGCGATCGGAGCCCAGATGACGGAAATCGCGACGGCCCACAACACCACCGCCACGCCCGCCGTCAGGCGTGCGGCCAGATCGTTCTTGGTCTGCCCCGCCATCGACGGCTGCCGCAGACCCAGGGCGCTTCCGGCCAACAGAGCGAAAACGCACATGGGCCCCGGCTCAAATAGCGAGAAGTCGATCAGGTTGTGTATCAGGAAGACGCCCAGCCCAACCAGCACGCCGTACAGCACCCAGGGCGCCGGTCGGCCGTCGAGTCTCTCGGTCTTGAGCGATTGCATGGCCCCCGCCACAAGCGCCGCCAGCAGCAGGATCGCACCAATTCCGCGCTGCCCCAGTTGATCGACGACATACGCCCCCAGGCTGTTGAAATCCACCGCCACCAGCGCGTTGAGACCCAGGACAAGGACGGCCAGGGTCGCCAGCGCCATGCTGCCCCGCTGCCTTGGCTCCGCGGCGCTCAGGGCGACCGCAAGCGTTGATGGCGTGATCGGCCGTGTCAGTTCCCACCAGAGCCGGCCCATCCATGCAACAGCCAGGATCGCGCCGATTAACCCAAGTTCAGCCGCGAATCGCACGATGAAGTTGTGCGGATCCTTGACCACTTCAGATGCGAACGGTTCGCGCACAGACGCGTACCAATAGCCAAAGTTGTTCCAGCCCACGCCCGTGAACGGGTATTGGGCCACCATCCGGGCCGCTCCGATCCAGTAGTGCCAGCGGTACGTCAGCGTCTGGATCAGCAGTCCCTTGTGCCACATTCCGTGCCCCACGATCGCCAGCGACCCCAGCACGAAGACGCCTACGCCGATCCAGAAGTACAACCTGGACCGTGCCGCCAGGCGATACTTCAGCTTTCTGATCACACCAAGCATGGCGGCCGCCAGGAGAACCGTCGCCACGGCGGTTCGGCTGTGGGTGTGGTAAAGCACGAACACCGCGAACGGGAAGACGGCCGCAATGGCAATCCACCACCCCCTGGCGTCGCCGCTGTCGCGGCGATGCAGGAGAATCCCGGCCGACACGATGCCCAGCAGAACAAGCATGGCCGCGTAGGTGTTGGCGGATGTGCCGAACAGCTGGAGATTGCCCGAGAGGATATTCCGCTCAAACTGCTGGAACTGGAAATCGGACTCGGCCAGGTTCTGCTGCTTCATGAAATCCCAGCGGCTGGTGCCGCTGTCGCGGTCGTACCAGGCCTTGACGTTGGCCGGATGCTGGATCAGCCGCTGCTGCAGGCCGGCGGCGGTGTAGAGCACGAGCAGACCAAGCATGAGCGACCCGACCAGGCGCATGCGCGCCCAGCTTCGCACCAGTTGCGTCATGGACCAGAGCAGGACCATGGCCGCGATCCAGTTGGCCGATCCGACGATGGCCGCGTAGCGATCAGTCGCCCATGTGACGCTAAGCGCCATCCAGAGAGACATCCCCGCGGCGAAGATATGGCTCCAGTTCCAGCGCAGGACATACTCGCGGTCGAACACACGCCGCGCGAGAACCAACAGGGCCGGCACGCACAACAGCAGGTCGAGCAGGATGCTGGCGGCCGGGCCGACTTCGCGCGGCCCGAGTTCCGAGCCGGGCATGACATCGAAAGCGCTGCGGATCACCTCGGAAGTCAGCGCCCGCGCCCCCACCACGACCAGCGCAATCCAGAAGCCGACCAGCGTCAGGCCGGCCTTCCAGTCGATGTGAGCGTGCGCGGGCCCCGGGCCCTGATCTTCCTTCCTTTGCTTGCTCCTGGCGGCGCTCATTCAGACTCCCGTGGCACACGGCTACCAGCCCGTTTCTGCATTTGCGTAGCACGGACATCCTGCCCGTGCCCCCCTTCCTCGCTTCGTCGCTCCGTCGCTTCGTCGCCATTCATTGGCAACGGATGCTGCTCCAGCAGCATCACCACGCCGAGGATCAGCACGGTCTGGGCGAAGATCATGCCCGCGGCCCAGGCATTCTCCACATGCGGCAGGACGATGGCGGCCGCGCTGGTGGCGGCGGTCACCAGCCAGATGCACAGGACGGCCGTGCGCCTGCTCATTCCGCGGGCAACCAGGCGATGGCTGAAGTGGTTGGTGTCGCCAACAAACGGCGACTTCCCGCGGCTCAACCGGATCGCGCTGACAACGATCAGGTCATAGAGCGGCACGGCCAGCACGACCAGGGGCGCCAGCACGGCGTACCAACCCTCGGCCAACGGACGATGCACGTAGGTGGTTCGGATGGTCAGGACCCCGAGCAGCAACCCGATCAGCAGGCTCCCGCTGTCGCCCATGAAGATGCTGGCCGGGGGAAAGTTGTAACAGAGAAAACCCACCAGCGCCCCCAGCAGAAGGGCCAGCATGGCCGCGACGAACCACTGCCCGATCGACAAGGCCGTGATGAGGAAGGCGAGGGTGCAGACGGCGGCCACGCCTGCCGAGAGCGCGTCCATGTTGTCCAGGAAGTTGAAGGCGTTGGTGATGCCAACGATCCAGAGGATGGTGATGAGGATGGAAGCGGCCCTGCCGCCGGTATACTGGTCGAGCACGGTCAGGGCCCGCAGGTCGGCCCACCAGACCAGTCCGCCAACGATGGCGAACTGCCCGATGAGTTTCACATAAGGCCCCAGCGCCTTGCGGTCGTCGATGATGCCCATCAGGTGCATGAGAAACATGGCGAGGATGAGCTTGAGGGCCGCGGGAGTCTGCTGCTTCATGCCCCCCTGGTGAAGCGAGAGGGCGTCGGCGGCCGCCCCGCGGATCTGGCTGAAATCGACGGTGTTGGCGATCAGCAACCCGCCGGCCAGCGGGATGACAATTGCCAGGAAGATGGCAATTCCGCCGCCGAGGGGTTTGGGAATGTGGTGGATCTTGCGATGCCCGGGGCGATCGACAAAGCCGACCGCCGGGGCGACTCGCTTGACGAGGCCCGTCAGGACAACGCTCAGGAGAAAGCTGAAGGCGGCCAGCCCTGCAATGAGAAGCACCATGCGGTGAAGGAGGATACCGCCGGAAGGCGGGAGGGGAAAGGCGACCCGGCGGCGCGCGGGTTTGGCATACCCGTGACAGTTGCAGCGTTGGATGGAAAACCGCACGGCGATGTTGAGGGTCTTCTGAGCGTCGGTGCCTTCACGAAGCTTGGGCACGGGCCGGACGACCGTACTATGGAGTTCCGGCCGCTGCTCGAATGGCTCCGCAGGAACATCCACTCGCATGGCAGGCGATTCACCGCTCGACAACTGGTGGAGAACATCACCGGGGCGGACCTGTCGCCCCTGCCGCTGCTGCGGCACCTGACCGCCAAGGCCAACGAGTTGTACGGCGTGTGAGAGTGTTGGCGGGCGGTGCCCGCCCTACCGCAAAGACTGCAACCGCCGGCTCCGCCGCTTCTCCGCCTCGATGTATCGCCGCCGTTCGTCTTCGCTCTGCGGGATCACCGGCGGGATCTCCACGGGCTTCATCTGGTCATCCACGGCCACGAACGTGAAATAGGCCGAAAAGATGTGCTTCCGCTGGACGGTGCGGTAATCCTCGACGAAGACCTTCACCCCCACCTCCATGCTGGTGCGCCAGGAGCGGTTGACGGCGGACTTGAACACAAGAATGTCCCCGCGACGGGCCGGGGCGTGAAAGCGGACCGAGTCCAGCGCCAGCGTGACGCAGTGCCGGCGCGTGTGCCGGTGGGCCACCACGGCCGCCACGCGATCGGCCATCTCCAGCACCCGCCCGCCGAACAGCGACCCGGCAGCGTTCAAATCATCCGGGAAGACGATGGCCGTTTGATCGTGAATCGCCGACTCGGAAACGAACCGGCCTGCAAGCTCCTCTGGCATGGTGAGATCCATTCCATCACGGAAACCACGAAGGACACAGGGAAGAGCAATGCACAAACTCTACAGACGACACGGATTGACCTGGTGATCCGTGAAATCCATGTCATCCGCGGAATCCCTCCTCCTTGTTCTCCGTGCTCTCCGCGGTCTATTCCCGTTCGCCTACGGCAACGGCCTGGCCAAAAACTCCTCGAAGTTCCGGCTCAAATATCCCTCCGCCGTTCGCTTCACTTCGTCCTTGGTCACCGGCCAGCCGCTCTCGGCGGCGTCGATGAACTTGTCCTTCATCACCTTCGCGATGATCTTCCGGCTGTGATCCCACTTGTAAATGATCTGTTCCAGCACGCGCGCGTCCGAATGCTGCGGGACGAAACTGGTTCCCAGCAGTTCCATCCGCATCCGCGTGATCTCCTCGATCAGCGAGGGATTGTTCAGGAACCACCAGCAGCCAAAAAGCATCATGTTGCGGTTCTTCCGGGCGGTCACGGCCAGTTCATGCGCATTTTCGCGCGACAGCATCGTCACCATGAACTTGTTCCGCTGGTTGTGCGCCAAAATGCGCTCCAGGCAGGCCATGTCGCTCCTGCCCAGCGAATCGCCGGCCATGCGCAGCGCCGGGTTCACCTGGCGCGTCACGCCGATCATCATCGCAAACGGGATCCCCTTCTCCCGGGCCACCGGCAGCACCGCCTCGTCGATCACCTTGGTGATCGGCGAATCATCGGGATATCTCCAGCCCGGCATCAGCGACACGGCCACGTACAGCGCCTTCATCCGGTCGATCCACTCGGAGAGAAACCGGCGGATTTCCTTCATCGAACCTGCCCCGAGGTCCGCCCCGGCCGCGTAGCCCGCCGCCGACAGCGCCGCGCCGACGTTGGGCCAGCCAAGCAGCACCGGGTCGATCCGCAACGCCGCCTGGAATCGGGGATCGCGATGCGGGCCGCTCTGCCAGATCTCGCGCTCGACCGGATCGAGCGGGTCGTTGGTCATCACCACCGTATGCACGTTGGCGGCCCTGAAGACCGTGTCGGTATGCTTCTCCGGCGACTGCGCCTTGAAGTAACTGCGAATCTCGTCGAGGTTCTTCGAGGCCACGCCCACCCCAAGCTTGTGCAGCACCGTCAGCACGCCGCGGCAGGCTTCGCTGATCGGCGCCCGCTCGACAAAAAGCTTCTGCCAGATGTGGTCTGCCTGCTTCTCCCGCGGCAGCGACCAGAACTGCTCGTATGAGAGCTCGCTGACGCGAATCGTCTCGGCGATCAGGTAATGATACGTCAGCAGTTCGTCAATTCCCCAGGACATCAGCCTGCCGAACTCGACCGGGTACAGGTGCGTATGCAGGTCATAAACGGGCGTTGAACAGACCGCCTCATCCACCCAGGCCGAGATGTCGGTCAAAGTCACGGACACGCGGACAACTCCTTTTCAAGCAACCGCCCCGGATTGTAGCCAAGGCCGGGAGAATGACCAATTGACCCGCGAGACTCACCGCCGCGCAACAGGCTCAGCCACGAATCGCGCGAGGGCACACGAATCCTCCCGGTTCGCGGTCCTTTGCGGAGTTCGCGCTATCTCTCCGTTACATGGTTGTCGCTCAAGAACGCAGCAGCCAGGCCCGACCGGCATGCCACGCCATCTCGATGCCAAGGCGGAATATCTGCTCCACCCCCTGGTTCATCTGCTGCTGCCGCTGGGCCTCTTCGGCCGCCTTCTTCAGTGCGAACATCCCCACGCCGAGAATCAGCCCGAGGACCACGACCAGCACCAGGAATAGCGCCATCCACACGGCGCCCAGGATGATGCCCGCCAAAGCCATGCCGGCGCCGCCGGCTTCCCCGCGGGCGGCCTGTTTGCGCGCGATGATCCCCAGCACCAGCGCCGCCACGGCGCATGGGAACGACATCCACACCGCGATCCAACACGTGGCAAACGCGGCGATGCCCGTCACCAGGGACGCGATCGCCAGTCCCTGCGGCCTGGCGGGAATGCTGTAGTACTGAACCGGGGGAGGAGGAGGTACCTGGCTCATGCCGGCCAGAGTATCAGATCGGAGCCCCTTGCGACACCTCCGCCGCCGACTTTAGCGCCGACCGGATCCCATCCCTCACCGCGTGCACGATCCCCGCCACATCCAGGCCCACCTCGGCAAGCTGCTCCTCGCGCGTCGCGTGGGCGATCAGCCGGTCGGGCAGTCCCAGCCTCGTCACGTGCTGAACCGGCAGGCGATGCCCCACCGCGTATTCCAGCACGGCGCTGCCGAACCCGTTCTGAAGCGAATGGTCCTCAAGCGTGATCACCGCGTGCCCGGCACGCAGCACGCGCGCCAGCATGTCCCCGTCGATCGGCTTGCAGAACCGCGCATCCACCACCCCCACCGACAGTCCCTCGCTCTCCAGTTCCATGCTGGCCAGCAGCGCCTGTTCCGTCAGCGCGCCGTACGAGATGATCGTCGCATCCTTCCCCTCGCGCAGCGTTCGGCTCCGCCCCGGTTGCCACGGCTGCGTGGCCGTCGCCCGATCGGCCTCGCGAATGTCCCGGTCCAGGTCCACCGCCGGCACCACGTCGCGCGGATAGCGGATCGCCGCCGGACCATCCAGCGTTGCCGCAAAAGCAAGGCACCGCCGCAACTCCCCCTCGTCGCTGGGCGCCATCAGCACCATCCCCGGCATCGGCCTGAGAAACGCCTGGTCCATGAACCCGTGGTGCACCGCCCCGTCGTCGCCAACCAGCCCGGCCCGGTCCATGCAGAAAACCACCGGCAGGTGGTTCAGCGCCACCTCCTGCCAGATCTGGTCAAAGCACCTCTGCGCAAACGTGGAATAGACCGCCGCGAAAGGACGCATGCCGCTCTTGGCCAGCCCGGCGGCCATCGCCGCCACGTGCGACTCGCAGATCCCCGCATCGTGAAACCGTTCCGGGATCTCCTTCTCAAACCTGCTCAACCCCGTGCCATCCGGCATGGCCGCCGTCAGAGCAACCACGCGCGGGTCGCGCCTGGCCAGTTCGATCAGCGCGTCGGCAAAAGCGCTGGTCCACGACTTGCCGATCGGCCTGTGAATCTCGATCTCGCTGCCTTCAACCTTGAACCGGGCCGGACTGTGAAACCTCGTCGGCTGCTCGCAGCAGATGTCGTACCCCTTGCCCTTGGTCGTCTTCACATGCAACAGCACGGGCGAGTGTACATCCTTGATCTCCGCCAGCATCTGCACCAGCCCCGGCAGGTCGTGCCCATCCACCGGCCCCATGTACTTGAGGTTCATCGCCTCGAACACCTGCCCCGGCCAAACGCCGCTCTTGATCGCTTCCTTCATGTGGTAGAGCATCGATTCCAGCGTTTGCCCCACGCTCGTGGGCAGCTTCTCAAGGGCCCTGTGCGCCAGCCGCTTGGCCTCGTCATAGGTTGTGCTGATGCGCACCCGCTCCAGGTACTGGGCCAACGCTCCCTGCGCCTTGCTGATGCTCATGCCGTTGTCATTCAGCACGATCAGCAACTGCCGCCTGATCAATCCCGCCGCATTCAGCCCCTCAAACGCCAACCCGTTCACGATCGACGCATCCCCAACCACGGCCACGATGTGCGAGTCCCGCTTCTGAAGCGCATCCCCACGGGCCAGACCCACGGCGGTGGAAATGGCCGTACCCGCATGTCCCACCGCAAACAGGTCATAGGGCGACTCGCCCGGCGACGGAAACCCCGAAACCGCCCCTCTCTTTCGCAGACGATCGAAGAACTTCGCCCGGCCAGTCAGCATCTTGTGAACGTAGCACTGATGCCCCACATCCCATAGCAGCCAGTCCGGCCCCTGCGGATACGGCCCGAATTCAAAGACATAGTGCAGCGCCAGCGTCAGTTCGACCACCCCGAGGTTGGATGCAAGGTGGCCGCCATTCCGGGAAACCGCCTCGAAGATCAACTGGCGGCACTCGCCGGCCACGGCGGGCAATTGATCCAGACCCAGCGCCCGCAGATCCGCCGGCGAGTTAATGCGACTCAATAAGTCCATAGGTGTTGATGAATCCAATATTTATACGCAGAAGACCCGAAATGGTCCATGCGCGTTGCCGATGCTATCATCGGTTGCGGACCACGACAAACTCCGCCAGCGAGCGCAATCGCCCGCCCGCGATACCCAGCGGCTCGATTGCCCTTAGTGCCGATGCCAATTGATCTTGTGCTTCGCGCCGGCTCTTTTCGATGCCCATCAACAATGGGTATGTGTTTTTCCCGCGAGCCGCATCCTTGTTTGTCGCCTTGCCCAGTTCCTCAGCCGAGCCGGTGGCATCCAGCAGATCGTCCACGATCTGAAACGCCAGCCCCAGACATTGGCCGTATGCGGTCATGGCCGCCAGAATGCCATCCGACGCCCCCGCCGCGATCGCTCCCATTCGGCAAGACGCGGTTAGAAGCGCCCCAGTCTTCCGAGCGTGCAGCGCCTTGAGCTGTTCAAGGGTCAGCCGTCGCTTTTCTCCTTCCATATCCATCACCTGCCCGCCGATCATCCCCATCGGCCCGCTGGCCCGGGCCAGTTCCGCCGCCAGCCGACCGGCCAAGTCCCCGGGCAAACCGGCCAACAATTCAAACGCCATCGTCACCATCGCATCCCCCGCCAGGATGGCCATCGCCTCCCCGAATACCTTGTGATTTGTAGGCCGACCCCGCCGCAGGTCGTCATCGTCCATCGCCGGCAGATCGTCATGCACCAGGGAAAAAGTGTGAATCAGTTCCACCGCGCATGCGGCCGCATACACCCCTTGCGACAGCGCCCCGTTGACAGGTTGGGACGATGGTCCTGCGCGAACCTTCTCCACGGCCCGGGCAGCCTCAATCACCAGGGCCGGCCGCAGACGCTTTCCCCCACCCATCAGACTGTAGCGGATCGCCTCCACCAGCCCCTCGGGAGCATCGGCGTATAGCCCCAGCACCCGCTGCAGATGCTCCTCGACCAGCGACGAGTCTTCCCGGAGAATCTGGGCCGCGTCCAAGTCCACTATTTGCCCGCCTCCCCTTCGTCGCCGCGTCGCTCCGTCGCTTCGTCGCCTCTCTCCAGACGCAGCGTCCCATCCGGGTTCTTCGTAATCATCTCGATCTGCTTTTCGGCCGAATTCAGGATCGCCGTGCAGTGTTGAATCAGGAAGCTCCCCCGCTCGTACATGACCAGGCTCTGCTCCAGGGGCACGCCGCGCTCGATCTGCGAGAGAATCTCCTCCAGCTCGCGGACGGCCTCCTCAAAATCCTTCGGCGACACCTGGGTCTTCTTGGCCATAGGCTGATTATACCCATGCCCGCTGTCACCGCGAAGCAACGCTCCGCCGGTCAGAGACCCGAATGCGGATAACTCTTTGCCGTCTCCCACGCGATGCGCTGGTACATCCGCGCCTGCTCCTCGTTCAAACCCGAGCGGGCGGCCGTCACCTTTCCCTCCGGACTCTCTTTGAAGAAACAGGCGTAATGCACCAGCGCAACCATGTAGCGCCCCTTGGGCGAAAGATGCAGATCATCGCTGAAATGCTCCGCGAAGAAATCGCTGATCCCCGCGACGCGCCCGGCCTCCACCTCCGTCTTGAGCCTCGCCAGTGCCAGGCCGGCCGGAATGATCAGCACGGGCTTCGCCTTGCCGGCCTCGATTTCGGCGGCGCGGGTCTTGTCCATCTCCGCTTTCACTCGCTCCACGTATTTCACGTGATTGGCGCAAGCCTCCTGCCAGGTTGCGGCCGGTTCGGCAATGCGGATTTCGCGGTGCTTGCCATCGACCTCCTCGCCGGCCTTGCCCCGGGACCAGTTGTCCCTGTACTGCTTGTCCGGCCACTGGACATAGAGCCAGTGCTGAAGATCGGGACTATTGCGCCTGGCCAGGTCGTAGAACTGCCCGCTGTACCGGGCCTCGTTCTGGATCGAGCGGTTGTGCCCGGCGAACGGCTGGGTCACCAGGTGCGACAGCGGGGCGCGGGCCAGAAACGCCTGCTCATACCATGAATCGCCGAATCCCGAGCCTGGATGGTCCCACAGCCAGTCGGTCGGAGCGCCGGGAATCGTGAAGCGATAGTATCGCAGATCATGCCCGCCGCTCTGGGCGATCGGCGCGATCCAGCCCTCCACCGTGTCCGTCAGGCTGTTGCCGATGTGGAAGCTCGCCACATCCCTGGCGTTGCCTGCCGGCTCGCCAATGCGGTACGCCGCCACAAGTGTCGTGCTGTCGGCAAGGCCCTGCCTGGTTGCCACCGCCTGCAATACGACGCTGCTGTCCAGCCGGATGGGTCCGCTGTAACTCTTGTTGGGGCTGCCGTTCAGCCCGTAGCGGATCGTCGCCCCGGGCGTTGCGCAGGTGATGGCAAGCGACTGCGCCTCGGCGAAGCGCCCGGACGGCAGCGACAGCGCGGGGGTCATCACCTGGCTCTCCGGACCCAGGTCGATCCCCACATACTGGTTCCACCTGCCCGTGCCATCGAAAAAAGTGGCCGGATCGCCGTCAAAAGCGAGCCTCGGATCGTTGTTGGGGTTCTCCCTGGCGCCGGTGGTCCCAAACGGCGTCCCGGTCAGTTTGCGGTCTCCCGCGTAGAACTCGATCTCGGCGATGTTCCCGAAACTGTCGGGCGGACCCTCCCACTTCAAGAAACGATAAGCTTTGCCGTTGTTCGGCAGCTCGATCGTGGTCCACTGTCCTTCCGCCGGTGGCTGTTTAAGCTCGGCGATCGACTGGAAGTCGTTGGTCGCGGACGTGATCGAGCCGGAGAACCGCCCGCCCTTCATGCGCTCCGCATGCCCCTGCCTGGGATGAAAGCGGATCTTCGTGACGACGTAATCCTCGGCCGCCTGGCCGGCCGCAAGGCACACCCCCGCCAGCATCAGCGCACCGGCCACACACACTCGAATGATCATGGCGATAGACCTCTGTCGGGAATTTTCGCGGTAGTGCGGCCGGAAGCAAGCTCCCCTTTGCCGGTATTCGCCGCCTTCCACCCGCACCTCTTCATGCCGCCGCGTGCTCGGCTTCCTTGATCCGCCCCTGCGTGTCCACCTGGTCGAACTTCACCGCCACGCGCTTGCTCACGCCCTGCTCCTGCATGGTCACGCCGTACAGCACGTCCGCGATCTGCATCGTGCGCTTCGAGTGGGTGATGATGATGAACTGGCTCTGCTCCAGGAACTCCTGGACGATCAGGTTGAACCGCTGATTGTTGGCCTCGTCCAGGGCGGCATCAACCTCGTCCAGAATGCAGAACGGGCTGGGCTTGCTCTTGAAGATCGACATCAGCAGCGCAATGCACGTCATCGTCTTCTCGCCGCCCGAGAGCTGGCTGATCGTGGCCGGCTTCTTGCCCGGGGGATGGGCGATGATCTCGATGCCCGCCTCCAGCGGATCGACCGTCTTGCGCATGACGGGCAGGACCTGCCCATCGGGGCCGATCCGCGGCGCGGTGTCCTCATCCTCGATGCTGGTCTCCAGAACGATGTCGGCCTTGCCGCCGCCGAAGAGCTTGCGGAACATCCCCTGGAAATGCTCGCGGACGGCGTTGAACGTGGCCTCAAACCGCACCGAGCTTTCCTTGTTGATCGTCTCGATCAGTTCCTCGAGCTGCTTCTTGCTGGTGGTCAGGTCGGTCACTTGCGCGGCCAGGAACTGCTGCCGCTGTTCCAGCTCGTCCTGCTCGTTGATCGCATCGAGATTCACGTTGCCCAGTCGCTGGATCTTCTCCTTCAGCTGCCTGATCTCCTCGGCCACAGCGTTCCAGTCCATCTCGGCGGGCTGGTAGCCGCCCTGCTGATCCAGCTCGCCGTACCGCGCCGGCAGATCAAGCTGCAGCTCGTCGAGCGTGCGCTGCACGAGCCCCTCCAGTCGCACGCGGACTTCGCCGAGCCGCAGGGCCAGCTGGTGAAGGGATTGCTCGACGCCCGCGTGCCGCGCGGATGCCGTCTCGACCTGCTCACCCAGCGCATCCACGCGTGCCTTGTGCTCGTTGACCTGCTCGGTCAGCGCCTGGATCTGCCTGCCGAGCATCTCCTGCTTCTCGACCAGGCTAGCCTCGGCTTCCCTGGCGCTGTCCAACTCCCGCTGAACCGACTGTCGCCGTCCGGCAACCTGCTGCGCCGTCTGCTCGATACGCTGCATCTGCTCCACCAGCTCGGTGCGCGTCCCGGTCAGCCGCTGCACCGCCTGCTGACTGGCGGCCTGCTTCTCCTGGACCTGGCCAAGCTGCACGCGCAGGCTCGTCAGCGCCTCGCCGCACTGCCGCAGCAGTTCGTTCGATTCGGTCTGCCTCGCGGCCAGTTCCTCCACTTTCCGCTGACGATCGGCCTGCTCGGCCTCGATCTTCTGCCGCCGCTCGGCGAGTTGAGCCTCCTCGGTCTTCAACCGGCCGAACTGATCGAGAAAGTTCTGGAGCTCGCGCTCCAGCACCGGCAGTTCGCGACGGAACGCGCTCTGCTTGTCGGAATTCTGCGCGATCCGGCTGGTCAGCTCGACCTTCCTGGTATTCTGCTGGTAAATCGAATTTCGAAGCGCGTTCTGCTTCTCCTGCAGCGCCTTGGCCTGCGCGTTGGACTGGGCCACCTGGGCCGAAAGCTGCTCGATCCGCCGATCCACATCCGCGATCTGGAGCTTCAGCGATTCCAGTTCCGAACGGCGGGAAATCAGTCCCATCGCCGCCGTCAGCGGTCCGGACCTCAATGTTCCATCCGCCTCCAGCACATCGCCGGCCCTGGTCACATACCGCCAGCCCTCGGGGCCGGTCTTGTGCAGCTCGATCGCATCCGCCAGCGCGTCCACAACGACGGTCTTGCCGAGGAGGTGACGGGCGATAGATTCATCCGCCGGTTCGACGCGCACCAGATCGATGGCAAAACGAATCGCCTGCGGGTGCCGGTTCCAATCGTAAACCCATCGGCCGGGGGGCACGGGCGAGACGCACGTGCTACGGAAGTCGTTGCCCGCCGCGAAACGAGCGTATCGGCTGTCGAAGACCTCCGGATGACTCCACACCGGCCCCGCCGGGGGAACCACGCGCGAATCGACGATCCTGTCGTCACCTGGCCCCCTGCCGGCTTTTTCGCCGCTTGAAAGGACATCGGTGCACAGAATGCTGACGCGGCCCTCCAACTCCTCCAGCGACCCGCCGGCCGCAAACACCGCCACCGAATCATCCGCGATCAGCATCTGGTCCCGGCCGTCGAGTGCCGCTTCGATGATGTGCGCGTGTTCGACGTCCACGCGCAACACGTCCGCCACCAGTCCCCGGACAAACGGGAACTTCTCGGATCGTTGCCTCAGGACCGACTTGACGCCCTCGCTGAACCCCTCGCGCTTGGCCTCCAGGTCCTGCAGGAGCCTCTGCCGCGAGAGCAGACCGGAGCGATGTTCCCGGGCCGCCCCCAGGTGCTGCGTGATCATCGCGATCTGCTTGCCCAGGGCCGTCGCCTCGTGCGTGCTGGCCTCCAGTTCCTGCTGGAGCAGGCCGATCTGGCCGGTGACCGCCGCCAGGGCTTCATCCAGTTCCTTCCTCGCCGCATCCAGCACGTCGATCTCCCCCATGACCACCTGCCGCCGCGAGGCCAGCCGCTGCTGCTGGGCGGCGATGTTCTTCCGCTCGATCTCGATCGCCCCCAGGCGGTTGTTCACCGTCGCGCCCTGTCGCATCAGGTCCAGGATCGCCGCCTTGTTCTGTTCGATCTCGCGGTTGAGCTGATTCAGGACGATCTGCGTGTCGTGGAAAGCCTGCTGGCGCTGCTCGATCTGCCTGCGGTGTTCGCTGACTTCCTGCGTCAGCCGGGCAAGGGTCTCCTGCTCAACGGTCAGCGCCGCTTCCGCTTCCTCGGCCTTCCTTGCAAGCGCCGCCCGGTCCTGCTCAAACTGCGCGCACTGCTCGGCGATCTGCTCCAACTGCTGCCGCGCGTACTGCTGGCGCTGCTGGTCCGACTGCATGGCGGCCCTGGCCTGCACCAGCTCGTACTCCGCACGCTGCTTCTGCTGCGAGACGCTGTCGTAGGCGCGACGGTTCTCGTTCAGTGCAAGCTGCTTCTCGGACAGGTCCGTGGCGATGGCATCCAGCTCGTTCTTCGCGGCGGCTTCCTTGCCGGTCAATTCCTCGAGTTGCCCATGCAGCGTGTGGTATTCCTGCAGCGCATACGTCAGGCGCAATTCCCGGAGCCGCGCGGAATGTTCCTGGTAGGTGCGGGCCCGGCCGGCCTGGATCTTGACGCTCCGCAGTCGCTTCTCGACCTCTTCAACAATGTCGGTGACGCGAAGCAGGTTCTGATCGACCTTCTCCAGCTTGCGCTGTGCCTCCTTCTTCTTCTGCTTGAACCTGGAGATGCCCGCCGCCTCCTCAAAGATCAGCCTTCGCTCCGCGGGATTGCTCTCCAGCATCTGCGCCACGCGACCCTGTTCGATCACGCTGTAGGCATCCACCCCCACCCCGGTGTCCAGGAACATCTCGCGGATATCCTTCAGCCGGGCGGCCTGGTTGTTCACCGAGTACTCACTGGTCCCGTCCCTGAACAGCCGCCGCCCCACCGACACCTCGTCGGCGTCAATGCCGAGCATGCGGCTGCCGTCTTCACGCCTGGGATTGTCAAAGACCAGGACGACTTCAGACATGCCCGCCGGCTTTCGCGCCGCCGAGCCGTTGAAGATCACGTCCATCATCGCCTCGCCGCGGAGGCTCTTGGCCGACTGCTCGCCCAGGACCCACTTGAAGGCATCGACCACGTTGGACTTGCCGCAGCCGTTTGGACCGACGATGCCCACGATGGGGGAATCGAAGACAAACTCAGTCCGATCGGCGAACGACTTGAACCCCTGAAGGATCAGCTTGCGCAATCGCATTACGGCGGTCCTCCGTGACCCTCTAAATCATCGACTTCCTGTCAACGGTCGCCCCAGAAAATCCGGAACGCCCCGTGCACAATCCGGCCTTTTCTCCACATCATAACAGCCGGATTACAGACTACAAATCCCTGAACAGGAAAAAGTTAGAGCTTGCTTCGGGGCAAACGGCCCGCGGCGGATACACTCCTGCCGCTGTTCCCCCCGCCGAACCGATGTCGATCGCGGCCTGGCCTTGATCGAGCGCCCTGGCGTTGTCACCGCTCCGGCACCTGGTTGCGGGCCTCGGTCGCCTTCTCCTGCAGCTGGTCCACGATCGGCGGCGCATCCTCGATCGCATCCTGCAGCGCCGGCGGGTCCTGAAGCACGAAGGACGCGGCAATGTGCCGCCGGTCGCTCAGCGAACGCAGGATCCCCACCAGGTCGGAATAAACGAAGTCGAATCCATCATCGCTTTGCCCGCCAAGCCGCAGCAGCAGCTCGTACAGGTCCGGCCTCATTCTCACCTGGATGCCGCCCAGCCTTTCGCCGGTCCGGTCGAAGAGCATGATCGAGTTGCCCGCCGAATCGCTGGAGATGGTGAATCGGTTGTCCATCGCGCTGAACATGATCGGCGTATTCAGCGTCAGCGTCCTTCCAAACAGGGCGATCCGCGGCACCCCCGTCCGAGTTGCATACACCAGCGGCGAGCCGTTTGACACCACCCGGTCGAGGATGAACCGGTCCTTCACCCGCGTCGAAATCACCGCCGGGGACTGATGATCGGCCAGCGCCCTGTACGCCTCGATCCGCACAAGCGCGTTGCCGCTGCTCAACAACTCCGTGAGCATGCGGTCGATCCGCGTGCTCTGGGGCAGGTCCGCCAGCACCTTCACCGCGTTGAGCTGGAAAGCGTGGCCTTCCGTGCGGGCGATGTCCATCAGCGCCATCTCGCCGGCCGCGTCGCGGATGTACGCTCCCGCGCGGGCCGCCGCAAACGCCACGTCCGGCGATTTGTGCGTGTACAGCGGCGCAATGAACGAGGCGATGTCCTCCCCCATCGCTTCCCAACAGTAGGAAATGTTCTCCAGCAGTGCGCCGGGTTTCTGCGCCTCGTCCACCAGGAGCTTGGCCCGGGCGGCCGCCATCCCAGGCGACGGGTCCACGTACAGGTGATTGACCACCCCCAGGAAGTGCTGCCAGTCCCCGTTGTACTGCGCCGGGACAACGATCTGCACGATTCCCTCGTCCTGCGTCTTGGCCACCGAGTTGTCCTGAAACCGCAGGTCAATCCGGGCCTCCACCGCACGCGCCACGGCAAGCTGCGGCGTGCGAAGCCGGACATACAAGGGACGGTCGGCCATCACCAGCCCGCCGTTCATGACCGTTCCGCGACGCAGGAACGCGCGGTTGGCGAACGGGTTGTCGGCCGGGGCCGGACCATCCAGCGGATTGACGAACACGTCGCCTTGCGCCTTGGCGCCGACGTGAATCTTCCCCTTGGGGTTGATCGGGTCCGCCCCGTTCACAAACAGGTCGGTGCGGTAGAGCCTGCCCCGGGCCAGGCTCCGCGTCTGGCTGCCCTCCACCGCGCGAACAAACGCATCGGTCACATCGCCCTGCCTGGCACCCGGCGGAACCAGCACGTAAACCTCGACAATCGCCGTGCGCGGGTCCTTGAGCACCAGCTCGGGCTTGAGATGTTTGAGCCGGTCATCCTGCGACCCGAACCCGTGCCGCACCATCTCTTCCAGTATGTGGGTGCGCACCGCCATCGGCGTGCCGTTGTTGTCGCCGGTCCCGTCCAGGCCAACCACCAGACCGAACCCGGACACCACGAAGGGGTCCTTGTTCTGGATCTCGCTGATCTCGAAAATCGTCCCGCGCATGAACTCGGGCACGTTCTGTCGCGGCGGAAGAACCGCGTGCCGCGGCGGCAACGGCACGGGCTTCTTGCTCGACCTTGAATCGCTTGAGCATCCTCCAGCCAGCCAGCCGATCGCCAGGGCGCCGCTGGCCGCCAGAATCAGAGATCGTCGTGCCGAAGAACGCATGGGTGTTGCCTCTTGGTGAAAATCGCCTGTCGGGCGGAATCTGCCCGCCGGTTTCGCAGCTGGGCCCTTGACCGCCGAGGGCGGCGGCTACCTGCCGCCGTTGGAGTCGCCGCTTCTGCGAGTCCTGGTCGGTTCGGGCGGCTCGATGAACAGCCGTCCCTGGCCGGGAATGTCGTCGTAATGCTGGGCGTCGATCACGGCCCGAGCCTCGCGAACCAGGTCATTGAGGGTCTTGAACTCGCGGTAGACGCTGGCGAAGCGAACATACGCCACCTGGTCCAGCCGCCGCAAACGCTCGGTCACCAGCTCGCCGATGGCCGAACTGGGCACTTCCTTGTCGTGCGTCTTGTGAACCTCTTCCTCCACCTCATCCACGATGCGCTGAAGGTCTTCCTCATGGACCGGCCGCTTGTAGCAGGCCCGCTCCAGTCCCCTGAGAATCTTGCCCCGATCCCAGGGCACACGGCTTCCGTCCTTCTTGATCACCGTCAGCCGGACGCTCTCCTCGATGCGCTCGTAGGTGGTGAACCGCTTGTTGCACTGCGTACACTGCCGCCGGCGGCGGATCGCGCGCCCACCCTCACAGGTGCGCGAATCGATCACCTTCAGACCCTCCTTGGGCGCATTGCAGAAGGGACAGTGCATCGGGACGGCATGTTAATGGAAGCGGCCGGGAAAGGCAAAAAGCGCCTACGCCGCGTCCATCGCCGCCGCGACACTCCCCAGGAATTCCACCCCCGCCACCAGCCGCCCCTGGGCGTGCTTCTCATGCCGGTCGATCCAGACGACCCGTGCCGGGATCATCTGCCGACGATTGGCCAGCATGTGCCCGCCGTCGCTCGGACCGACATGCACCGCCAGCATCTTCCCGGGATTGATGGGCGTTGATATCGGCAGTTCCAGCCTCAGGCCCGTCGAGCAGATATCCTCCGTCTGCCCCCCAAAATACCTTGCCATGTTCGGCTCATAGACCTTGACCGGCCTGGCCTGCCGAATACGCAGACCGCGCCGCCGCTCCTGGGAGAGCCGCTCACGAGCACACCGCAATGATGCTTCGGCCGAAGTGACCATTCCGCCGCCACCTCCGTTAAGGTCTACCCTGTTCAACATCCATCTTCGTTATCGGAGCGCTCCGGGAGGAGATTGGAAAAAATCGGGCGAAAAAACGCGACGCTGATTACCGGGCACGGTTCCTGCCCCAACCAGGCCGGCCTTGTCGCCCGCCGCAAACACCAGCGCAAAGCGGCCTTATCGGACGCGCAACCGCACGCCGCCCGCACTCCCGGGTTTCTCGCCCGGCCATCAAATCATTATCATCCCCTTACAGAACAGCGGCTTCTGGTTATCATCCATCCTGTTATGCCCTACAACTTCACGACCATTGAAAAGAAGTGGCAGCAGTACTGGCTGGAGAACAAGACCTTCCGCGCCCTGGATCCCGCCGAGGCCGGCAGCATGCCCAAGGCCTACGTGCTGGACATGTTCCCCTACCCCAGCGGAGCGGGTCTTCACGTCGGCCATCCCGAGGGCTACACCGCCACCGACATCATCGCTCGCTATCTCCGCATGCGCGGCCGGAATGTCCTGCACCCGATGGGCTGGGATGCCTTCGGCCTGCCGGCCGAGCAGTATGCCATCAAGACCAACACCCACCCGCGCGTCACCACCGAGCAGAACATCCGCAACTTCCGCCGGCAGATCCAGATGCTGGGCCTCAGTTACGACTGGGACCGCGAGGTTGACACCACCGACCCCGCCTACTACCGCTGGACCCAGTGGATCTTCCTCCAGATCTACAACAGCTACTTCGACCCATCCGAGCAGAAGGCCCGGCCGATCAGCCACCTGATCAACGAGCTGGAGAACGAAAACTACGTCGTGGGCCCCGACGGCTCCGTGCATATCAACCCCACCCCCGAGGGGCTGGAGGCAATCGCCGGCCAGCCCAACATGGCGCGGCTGTGGAAGGAACTGACACCCCAGGAACAGCGGGAAGTCATCGACGGCCAGCGCCTGGCCTACACAGCCGAGGTGCCCGTCAACTGGTGCCCCGCCCTGGGCACCGTGCTGGCCAACGAGGAAGTCATTGACGGAAAGAGCGAGATCGGCGGCTTCCCCGTCGAAAAGCGCCCCATGCGCCAGTGGATGCTCCGCATCACCGCCTACGCCGATCGCCTCCTCAAGGACCTTGACCTGCTCGACTGGCCCGAGTCGCTCAAGGAAATGCAGCGCAACTGGATCGGCAAGAGCACCGGCGCCGAGGTGGATTTCGAAATCGACCCGGCCGGCATCACCAGGGCGCCCGTCGCCCGGTCAGACCGGGCGGACGATGCCGCGGCGCCTGATGATGATGCGCCGGTCATTACCGTCTTCACCACCCGCCCCGACACTCTCTACGGCGCCACCTACATGGTGCTGGCCCCCGAGCATCCGCTGGTCGATCGCATCACCTCGGAAGCGCAGCGTTCCGCGGTCGAGGCCTACAAGGCCGCCTGCGCCGCCAGGAGCGAGCGCGACCGGATGGCCGAAACCAGGGAAAAGACGGGCGTATTCACCGGCGCGTATGCCATCAACCCGGTCAACGACCAGAGAATCCCCATCTGGATCGCCGACTATGTGCTGATGGGTTACGGGACCGGCGCCATCATGGCCGTCCCCGCCCACGACGAGCGTGACTTTGAATTCGCCCGCAAGTTCAACCTGCCGATCATCGCCGTGGTGATGCCCCCGGACGACTGGATCGTCGCCCACAAGGGCCGCGATGTCTCTGAAACCGACATAGTCCGCCTCCGGGAGCTATACCGCTCCTTCCCGGCCGGCTGGCGAGAGGCCTTCACCGGCGACGGCATCGCCATCAATTCCCGGATCATCGAGGGCCTGCCCACGCCCGAGGCCAAGAACCACATCACCGCGATGCTCAGCGCCGAGGGAATCGCCTATCGCACCGTCAAGTACAAGCTCCGCGACTGGCTCTTCTCACGCCAGCGCTATTGGGGCGAACCGTTCCCCATTCTCCTGGACGACCAGGGCAATACCTATCCCGTGGACGAAGGCGAACTGCCGGTGACGTTGCCGGAAATGCAGGATTTCAAGCCCACGGGCACCCCTGAACCGCCCCTGTCCAAGGCCGCCGACTGGCTCCGCGTACAGCGAAACGGCAGCGTCTACACCCGCGAAACCAACACCATGCCCCAGTGGGCCGGTTCCTGCTGGTATTACCTCCGCTACATCGATCCGAATAACCCGGAGAGATTCGTCGACCCGGCCAAGGAGAAGTACTGGATGCCCGTGGACCTGTACGTCGGCGGCGTGGAGCATGCCGTCCTCCACCTGCTCTACTCCCGCTTCTGGCACAAGATCCTTTTCGACCTCGGGCACGTCTCGACGCCGGAACCCTTCCGCCGACTGGTGAATCAGGGGCTGATCCTCGGCGAAATGGAGTTCCACGCCTTCGCCGACGACGCGGGCAACCCCGTCAGCACCACCGAATTGAGCGACATCGGCGAAGAGGCCTCCGATAACGGCGTCCAGATGGTCGGCACGCGAAAAAGCGACGGAACCAGGCTCATCGGCCGGCGCATCGACGAAGCGGATGTCGTCAAGCGCGGGGACGGGTTTTATCTCAGGACCCATCCCGATGTCCGCGTCGATGCACGCGCCTTTAAGATGTCAAAGAGCCGCGGCAACGTCGTCAACCCCGACGAGATCGTCCGGGACTACGGCGCCGACTGCTTCCGGCTCTACGAGATGTACATGGGGCCGCTGGAGGCCAGCAAGCCCTGGAACACCCGCGATATCGTCGGAATGTCGCGCTTCCTCAACAGCGTCTGGCGAAACCTCATCGGCGACGAGGAAAGACTGGCCCAGGGACCGCGCATCACCAACACGCCCATCCCCGACGCGGTGGACCGCATGATGCACCGCACGATCAAGAAGGTCGCCGAGGACATCGAGGCCCTCCGCTTCAACACCGCCATCGCCGAATTGATCAAGCTCAACAACGAGATGACCGGCCTGCCTTCCGTGCCGCAGGAACTGGCCGAGAATTTCACCCTCATGCTCGCGCCGTTCGCGCCGCATATTGCCGAGGAACTCTGGGAACGACTGGGGCGCGCAACATCCCTGGCGCGGCATCCCTGGCCGGGGTACGATGAAAGGAAACTCGCCGAGCTGACCATCGAGTTGCCGGTCCAGATCAACGGCAAGCTCCGCGACAAGATCGTCGTTCCTGCCGATGCCGATGAGGCCGCCATCCTCGCCGCCGCGGAAAAGGCCGAGAAAGCCCGACCCTGGCTGGAGGGCAAGTCCATCGTCAAGCGGCTTTACGTTCCCCGGAAACTGGTCAACTTCGTGGTCAAGTAGCCGTGCCGATCGAAATCGAAGCCAAGATGAAGCTCGATGACCAGGACGCGATGGCCGCGCGGCTCTGCGAGGCCGGGGCCGAATTCCTCGGCCAGTACCTGGAAACCAACATTTTCTTCGACACCGAAGACCGCGCGCTGCTGGCCGCCGACCAGGGCCTGCGCCTGCGCGTGGCCCAGAACCTCGACTCCGGCGAGGTTCAATGCGTCATCACCCACAAAGGGTCCAACCGGGCAGGCCCGCTCAAGACGCGAGAGGAAACCGAACTGGTCGTCAACAGCGCCAGGGACGCCGAACTGCTTCTCAACCGGCTCGGTTTCCTGCGCCGCCTTTCCTTCCAGAAGCGGCGTCGCTCCTGGAGGTTGCATGACTGCCGGATCGAGCTCGACCAGGTTCCCATCCTCGGCTCTTTCATGGAAATCGAAGGGCCCAGCGAGGCCGCCGTCATGTCCCTTCGCGAAAGGCTCGGCATGTCACACACTCCCCTGATCAAGACCAGCTACATCGCCATGCTCTCCGCACACCTTCAGGAACGCGGCGAACCCCTGCGCGACATTCTTTTCCCTTCCGCCCCCGACCCCAACCCTGCCCATCCGGGGTAGATCGGCCCGCCAGTTTATGACAGCACAGGATTGCGTGGCGATTCTTTCGGCCGGCGGTCCTGGATGGCGGAGGCGGACCCCGTAGCATGGGCGTCCTCGCCCATGCCCAGGCTCCGCGCGGACATTGACGCTCAGAACATCATCAACATCGCCGTGCGGTCCTCCACCATGCGCCGAGACTGTCACGCACTCTTGGCACATCCAACCTCATTCTCCCCGGCGACCGCATCGTCACTCACAGGTATAATCTTTCCGCAACCGACCCGGACCGCCTAGTGTCTGTATTGCCGGAGAGGACCATGCGAAACCTGTCATGTCTGTTATTCGCCTTACTGACGCTTGTCGCAACCGGCGCCGCCCAACCGGCACGCAAGGCGCCCGAGGCGGCCGTGACCATCCGGGATTCCAGCTACAGCCCGGCCAGCCTGACCGTCAAACGAGGCACAATCGTCATCTGGACCAACGCCGACGACCAGGACCACACGGTGGACGCCGGTGACGGCTCGTTTTCCTCCGGCACGCTCAAGCGGAAACAGACTTTCCAGTACACCTTCAACAAGGCCGGCAAATATCCCTACGGCTGCAAGTTTCATCCCAGGCAGAAGGGAACCATCATCGTCATCGAATAGCGCGATCCGGCCCCTTTGCGGCCTGTGGCCTGCGATTGCAGGGACGGCCCCCGTAGCATGGCCGTCCTCGCCCGTGCCCAGGCTCCGCGAACGCCCCGACGCGGCAAAGATTCTCCACGGCGACGTGCGGTTTCCCACCCACGCCGAAACCGTCACGCAATCCCTCCAGCTTCGGCAGTCCCCTGTGATTTGACGACGGGCGAATTTGGGATATGATCCTCCCTTGATGTCAGACTTCCTCGCAATCAAGCCGACCATCGCCATTAGCCCTAGGACATTCGGGTAGGGCCGGTTGCTGATTCTTAGGAAGATGTGCGCCCTGCCCGGTTTGGCAGGGCGTTCTGGTTTTTGTGACCAACGGGATTCCAGGTGCGATATGACCAAGCCACGCCGGATCGAGATCTATGACACGACCCTGCGAGACGGTACGCAGGGAGAGGGTTTCAGCCTTTCGTTGCAGGACAAGCTGCTGATCGCGCAGAAACTCGACGAACTGGGCGTGGATTACATCGAGGGTGGATTCCCGATGTCCAACCCCAAGGACGAAGCGTTCTTCCGCGAGATCCGGAACATGCGGCTGAAACACGCCAAGATCGCGGCCTTCGGCATGACGCGCCGCCGCGGCATCCAGGCCGAGGCTGACCCGGGAATGAAGGCACTTCTCGACGCGCAGACGCCGGTGGTGACGCTGGTGGGCAAGACCTCCGAGCACCAGGCCAGGGTGGTGCTCCAGGTCTCGCTGGAGGAAAACCTCGCGATGATCGCCGACTCGGTGAAGATGATGCGCCAGGCCGGCCGGCAGGTGGTCTACGACGCCGAGCACTTCTTTGATGCATACCGTGCCAATCCCGAATACGCCCTGCGGACGCTGCTGGCGGCGCAGGAGGCCGGGGCATCGGTGCTGACGCTCTGCGACACCAACGGCGGGACCATGCCGGAGTTCATCGCCGACGCGGTCGAACGGGTGCGTAAACAGACCAGCGCCCTGATCGGGATTCATACGCACAACGACGCGGGGTTGGCGCTGGCCAACGGCCTGGCAGCCATCCGGGCCGGGGCCGACCACGCGCAGGGAACGATCAACGGCGTGGGCGAGCGCACGGGCAACATGGACCTGATCCCGCTGATCGCGAACCTGCAGTTGAAGTACAGGCTGGATTGCCTGCAGCCGGGGACGCTCAGGCACCTGACGGATGTGAGCCGGTACGTCTACGAAACGGCCAACATGAACCTGGTGCCCGGCCAGCCCTACGTGGGAACCAGTGCTTTCGCGCACAAGGGAGGAATGCACGTTCATGCGGTGCAGAAGGATGTCAGCACCTACGAACACGTCTCGCCGGAATTGGTGGGCAACACGCGCAAGGTGCTGGTCAGCGAGTTGTCGGGGGTCTCGAACATCGCCACCAAGGCGGGCAAGAAGTTCAACATCGAGGACGACAAGGCGACGCTCCGGCGCGTGCTCCAGAGGGTGCAGGACCTCGAACACGCCGGGTATCAATTCGAGGCGGCCGAGGCGAGCTTCGAGCTCCTGGTCCGGCGGGAACTGGGGCGGTACAAGGACTACTTCAATCTGGATCACTACCGCGTGGTCATCCTGAAGATGGACAGCACAACGCCCGTGGCCGAGGCGACGGTGAAGCTGGAGGTGAACGGAAAGACGGAGCACACGGTGGCCGAGGGGGACGGCCCGGTGGCGGCGCTGGACCTGGCGCTGCGGCGGGCGTTGACGACTCATTATCCGGCCCTGAAGGATGTGCATCTGAACGACTACAAGGTGCGGGTGATCAACAGCCGGGACGAAACCAGCGCCGCCGTCCGCGTGATCGTGACGTCCACCCGCGTCGGCACCGACGGCAAGCGGGAGGTCTTCGGGACCACGGGAGTCAGCGCCAACGTGATCGACGCATCCTGGCAGGCGCTGGTGGATGCTTACACATACCACCTGCTGCACGTGGAGCAGGCCTGATGCCGCGGCCGCGAGCAGAGGCACTTGTCAATCCTTGTTAAGTGCATGGGCGGAATCGCCGACGCAACGACAGCGCCGCATCCTCAAAGGAGTCGTTGCCATGAGCACATCCGCCCCCCTGCCGTCCGAGGCTCTCAACCAGCCCGGTTCCCAGAGCGATGCCCGGCTTGCGGAGGCCGGACTTGAGATTATCGGGCGGGCGCTGGAGCCTGCGGCCGCCACGCAACGTTCGCCCGAGGGTGAATTCGGTCTCACGGCCGAGGAACTCTCTCGGCTCCATTCCTCCCGCGAGTTCATTCAACTGCTGCGGTCAAAAGAAATCGACCCGGACAAGATCAGGAAGGCCATCCGGTACGAAACCGAGCTCGAGGGCCTGCAGATCGAGCTGGTCAAGCTGCAGCGATGGATCCAGGAAAAGGGAAGCCGACTGGCAATTCTCTTCGAAGGCCGCGACGCCGCGGGAAAAGGCGGCACCATCCGCCGCTTCGTCGAGCATCTGAACCCGCGGGCCATGCGTGTGGTGGCCCTGCCCAAGCCGACCGAGGAGGAACGCGGACAGTGGTACTTCCAACGGTACATGAGACAGTTGCCGAACCGCGGGGAAATCGTCTTCTTCGATCGAAGCTGGTACAACCGCGGCATCGTCGAGCCGGTCAACGGCTTCTGCACGCGCGACGAATATGAGCAGTTCATGCGCCAGGTGCCCGAATTCGAGCACATGCTCGTGGAGGACGGGATCATCCTGATCAAGTTCTGGTTCTCGATCTCCCGCGAGGTGCAGCTGGCGCGGCTCAAATCGCGACGGGACAACCCCCTCAAGCAGTGGAAGCTCAGCCCCCTGGACGCAAAGGCACAGGAAATGTGGGACCTGTACACCCGGTACAAGGAAACCGTCTTCAGCCGCACCCATACCAGCTTCAGCCCCTGGATCATCGTCAAGGCCAACAACAAGCGACGGGCGCGGCTGGAGAGCATCCGCTACGTGCTGTCGCTGATCGACTACGCCGGCAAGGAGCACGCCCGCGTGTCGCTCTGCCCCGATCCCAACATCGTCACCCGCTTTCACCGGGGAATCATCAAGATCGACTGAGCGGCGGCCACGCCGCAGACAACACCCCCAGGCAGCCGCGGTAGTCATGTGCGGGCACATCCTGCTGCGGAGGAATCATGTCGCTGCGAGACTGGGCGATCGGGGCCATGCTGGCGCTGGCGGCAACGTCGTTTGCCGCCGCGGAAATCGACATCACGTTTGACGCAACGAGCGGACCGGTCGCGTTCGGGGCGGCGAAACTCAAGGCCGCGATCGACCAGCGCGGAATCAGCGCCGGCCGGATTCACATCGACACCTCCGAAAAAACCGACGCGCCGCGCGAATCCTTCGCCATCCGCAACGGCGGCGGCCGGATCCTGATCTCCTCCGGCGATCCCGTCGGGGCGATGTATGGAGCGCTGGAACTGGCCGAGCAGATCCGCTCGGGCCTGACGCTCGACCAGGTGAAGAATCAGTCTGCCTCGCCGCGGCTGGCGTTTCGGGCCATCAAGTTCAACCTCCCCTGGATGAGCTATCGCAAGGGCGAGGCGTTGCAGCTTCATATGGAAACCTGCCGCGATCTGAAGTTCTGGGAGGCGTTCCTGGACATGATGGCCGAGAACCGCTTCAACGCCCTGACGCTGTGGAACCTGCACCCGTTCGGCTACATGATCCGGCCGAAGAATTTCCCGGAGGCCTGCGCGTTTGACGACGCGCAGCTTGCCCAGTGGCAGGAGTTCTGGCGAAAGCTCTTTGCTATGGCCAGGGACCGGGGAATCGAGGTCCACATCTTCTACTGGAACATCTTTGTTTCGCCGGAACTGGCCAGGGCGCGGAACGTGGCGACCTACAGCGCCGACTGGAGTTTCTTCGGCGACGCGGACACCTCCGAACTGGTCGAGAGATACAACCGCGAGGTCGTCACCCAGGTGATCGACGAGTATGACGACCTGGCCGGCATCGGCGTGGGCCTGGGCGAGCGCATGGGAAAAATGACGCCGCAGCAGCGGGAGGAGTGGATCAACCGGACGGTGGTGGCCGGGATCAAGGCGGCCAGGCGGCCGGTGCGCTTCAACCATCGGGCCCCCTTCTCGGCGAACCTGGGTTCCGGCGGGTCGATGGACAGGAGCACCGAGCAGATCGCGCGGCAGACGATTGAGTCGCTGGACCTGCCTTCTCCCATCTGGGTTGAGATCAAGTTCAACTGGTCGCATGGGCACTCGTCGCCCAACCTGAACATCATCCACGGCGGCAAGCACACGGACACATACTGGAACCCGCTGCCGCGGAACTACCGCATCACCTGGATGATCCGCAACGAGGACTTCTTCAACCTGCGCTGGGGCGAGCCGGGCTTCATCCGCGAACACATCAGGACCAACGGCGGGGATTACACGGGCGGGTATTTTGTGGGGTCGGAGTGTTACATCCCGGCCAAGGATTACATGCAGAAGCAGGTGAAGTCGAATGCGGCCAACCCGTGGTCGTATGCGTTCCAGCGGCAATGGCTCTTCTACATGATGTGGGGAAGGCTGCTGTACGACCCGGCCACGCCGGACTCGGCTTTCGCGGCGGAGTTGGAGCGCCGTTTTGGGCCGGGCACGGGGGCAAAGCTCCTGGAGGCTTACACGCGCGCCAGCCGCATGCCGCTGCGCCTGGCGTCGTTCCACAAGGCAACGTGGGACTTCACGCTCTACAGCGAAGGTTTCTGCGCTCCGGCCAGGTCGGCGGGATTGTTCGACGGGGCCTCCCCATTCATCTCCATCGACGAACTGATCGACCATGAGACGCTCGACCCGATGTACATGTCCATCCCGGAATTCGTCAAGGCGAGGCGGGAGAAATCGCCGATCCCGGCCGGGCGGATCACGCCGCCGGCGCTGGCCGACAGCCTTGACGCCGATGGCAGGATGGCCCTGGAACTGGTTCGCTCGGCCCCGCTGAACGACGACGCGGCCACCCTTTGCGAGACCGGCGATATCAAGGCCTGGGCGTACCTGAGCCTGTATTTCGCGGCCAAGCTCCGGGCGGGCGTTGCGCTGGAGTCGTACCGCACGGGCGGCGACACGCGCGACCAGGAGCAGGCGATTGCGCTATTGCACGTGGCCGGCCAGTACTGGGACGCCCTGATCATCACCACCCGGCCGCTGTATCACGATGTGCCGCTCATGCATCTGGGAGAAAAGGAGAAGTTCCACTGGGCCATGATGAGGGAACAGGTGCAGAGGGACGTGGAACTGGCGAAAAGGAATCGATAGGGAGACTCACGCTCCCCCGGATTCGACCTCTTCCACTTTCACCACGATCCCGCCGTTGCTGGTGCGCAGCCTGCTGGGACTCGCCCCGTCATTGACGACCGCGCGGACGGAACCCCTGGAGCGTTCGACGTATCTCACGGGGCCGCCGTTGATCGCGACCACGCCGTTGCCGGTCCGCAGGTCCAGTTCTCCGGCGAAGCCCCTGGCCAGTTCCACCTCGATGCCGCCGTTGGTGGTCCGGAGCTGCATGGGATGCGCAGCGCCCGCGATCTTGATGCCGCCGTTTCGGGTTTCGGCGTCGATGGGGCCATCATGGCGGGTGATGTCGATGCCGCCGTTGGCGGTGCGGAGGTGTGCATCGCCACAGAGACCGTCGGTGATGATCCCGCCGTTGTTGGTGGCCAGCTTCAGGCCTTTGGCCTCGGGCATGATGATGACAAAGCCGCAGCCTTCGTTGGAGCGGCGACCTTCGGGCCAGACCGCCCGGACGACCAGCGTTCCATCCGACCGGCGCTCGGCGGTAGCGCGGACCGCCGCGAGGCGCTCGGCAGTGGTGCAGCGGAAATCGGCCCTGATGCTCACCTGCCCATCGCCCCCCTTCTTCACGATGATCCCGCCGTTGTCCGCCTCAACGTCCAGGGCGGAACCGGTCTGGTGCATCGCCTCGATCAACTTCGTCTCCCTGAAGATCGCCTGCTCCGACGAGCACGAACACGCGCAGCCGGACTGCATGAAGGCGCAAACCGCCAGTCCAATGCACATCAGCCCGAATCGAAGTCCTGATCCCATCGCCATTCTCCTTGTCGTCACCGTTATATCACAACGCACGGGCCATCGGCGCGTAGCACCCGTCAGATGCATCACGCGCGAACCATCCTCTTCTGCGCCCTGCTGCTGTCGTTCACGACCGGGGCGGCCACGCGCCCGACCACGCGCCACGAGGAGAGCGCGGAAATCGCGGCCTTCTGGACCGCCGACCGAATTCACACCATCCACATCGCCGTATCCGCCCAGCAATGGCAGATGTCCGAACCGATCCGCGGCCGGCCCCTGGAACGCATCGCCGCCACGGCAATGAAGCCGCCCTCGACGCAGCCGACCACCCGGATCGTCCAGACGACTGCGGCAACGACACAACCGGGCCCGTACAAGGAAGGACAGCGCCTCGAACCCAACTTCTACGGCATGCAGTTCGCCTACGTGAAGTCGCGATTCGAATGCAATGGCGTGGTCCTCAACGACGTCGGCTTCCGGCAGCGAGGCAATTCCTCGTTCAACTGGGCCGGCGGCGGCCCCAAGCGCCCGTTCAAGATCGACTTCAACCGCTTCGTCGATGACCAGCGCTTCCTGGGCATGGCCGGGTTCTACCTGAACAACAACGCCTATGACCCGTCCCAGATGCGGGAGACGCTGGCGTACGAACTGTTCCGCAACCTCGGCGTCAAGGCGCCGCGGACCACTTACGCCCGCGTTTACCTGACCATTGACGGGCGGCTGAATCGCGAATACCTCGGACTCTACACGCTCATCGAGGAGATCGACTCGGCCGCGTTTCTTAAGCACGACTTCGGCTCCTCCAAGGGCCTTCTGCTCAAACCATGGTCGATCCAGGGCCTGCCTTATTTCGGGGAGGACTGGCGGGCGTATGAATCGCGGTACAACGTGGAGGGCGGTTTCGAGCCGGACCGCGCCCAGCGCGTCATCGACTTCATCAAGCTCGTCAACTACGCCGACGACGACGCGTTTGAAAAACAGATCGAAAGCTACCTCGACGTCAAAGGCTTCCTGGGGCTTCTGGCCGGACAGGTCCTGCTGTCAAACCTCGACTGCTTCCTCTTCACGGGGCACAACTTCTATATGTACCTGAATCCCGACGACAACCGCTTCACGCTGATGCCGTGGGACCTGAACCTCGCCTTCGCCAGTTTCGACTCGGTGGCGCCCAGCGACACGCTGATCCTGCTCAGCGCGATGCACCCCCACACCGGCCAGATGAAGCTCATCGACCGGCTGCTGGAGATTCCCGCGTATCGCGAAATGTACCGCGCAATGCTTGAACAGGCGATCGCGGGGTTCTTCAGCCCGCAGAAGATGGCCGAGCGGATTGACGCGATCAACGCCCTGCTCGCCCCGGCAACAACCCGACCGGCGGGCGCAAGATTCCAGCTCGTTTCGGCCGCCGGCTGGCAGGGCCACGCCGCGCCCGACCTCAAGGATTTCGTTACCCGACGCACCGCGTCGATCCGGGAACAGCTCGCGGGACAGGCCGACGGGTTCACGCCCGGGCAGCGGACGCGGCGCAGAAACCGGTGATCCCCGTTCATCTCTGAAGAAATACCCAAGCAGAGAAAACGCTCACGCCGTTCCGCCGCATCGCGGCCCCTCCAGTCGCGCACTGGTAGAAGGTTCCCATGAATCCCTCTGGCTTTTCATCATCGTCGCTCTTCTTTTTGGCCTGTTCGCCCCCGCACCTGGGCCGCCCGGCCAGAGGGTGATCCCGTCTTCCCCTTCTGCATCGACTGGAATGAACCCGGGAAGTGGAGCTTTGAACAGCAGGCCCGCATGCGCAGGGAACTCGGCTACGACGGCATCGGCCATATCCGGCCCGATGGCGTCGAGAGGCAACTCAATACACTTGATGCGGCCGCCTTTGCTACTCCCCCTTCCAGCCGCGCGGAATCTCGGCCTTCAGGATGGACAGGACTTCCTCGTGCAGGGCGGCGTTGGTCCCCACGCCATCGGGCCCCCAGATCGTGGGCTCGCCCTTCCACGTGGTGAAATGGCCGCCGGCCTCGGTAAGAATCGGAACCATCGGCCCGCAGTCCCAGGGCTTCATGGCCGAGTCGAGCATGATTTCCGCCCGGCCGGTGGCAACCAGCGCATAGCCGTAGCAGTCGCCCCAGGTTCGCTGGAAGCGGGTCCGCGCAGCCAGCTTCTCATAGGCATCGGAGCGGGCAATGCAGGCATTGACACTGCTGGTCAGCACGACGGCCTCTTCGAGCCGACTGACCCTGGAAACACGCGCCGGCCGGCCATTCCACCGGCAACCCATGCCCGTCGCGGCGCAGACCATCTCGTCCAACGCCGGCATGTAGATCACACCCACGGATGGCTGGCCGCGCACCTCGACGCCGATGAGCACGCCGTACATCGGCACCCCGCAGATGAACGTCTTGGTGCCGTCGATGGGGTCGATGATCCATTTATAGTCGGGATCGCCGCTGGTCTCGCCCGCCTCCTCACCGATGATCGAGTGCTTCGGATAGACCTCGCTGATTCTCCGGCGAATCAACTGCTCGGCTTCGCGATCGGCCTGGGTGACGGGAGTGTTGTCCCGCTTGAACTCCACGGCGACGCCGGAGTTGAAGTAGCAGAGCGTGCGCCGGCCGGCCATGTAGGCGGCTTCCACGGCGAGATCCAACAGATCCGAAAGGGAAGGATGGGCCATGCGCCTATTTGAACCGGGCGCAGCGGATTTTCCAACGGGCAAACTACGAAGGCACCGCCAGCACTTGCGCCACCGTCTGGCCAATCATCGCCGGCGACTCGGCCACCGCGATCCCCGCGTCCTTCAATGCCTGGATCTTCGTTTCCGCCGAGCCTTCCCCGCCGCTGATGATCGCGCCCGCGTGGCCCATGCGCCGACCCGGGGGGGCCGTGCGGCCGGCTATGAAGGCCACGACGGGCTTCCTGACGTATTGCTTGATGAATTCGGCCGCCTTCTCCTCGTCGGAACCGCCGATCTCGCCGATCATGATGATCGCGTCGGTGTCATTGTCCCGGTTGAACAGGTCCAGCAGGTCAATGAAATTCAGCCCCTTGACCGGATCGCCGCCGATGCCGACGCAGGTGGTCTGCCCGATCCCCCGCGTTGAACACTGCCAGACCGCTTCGTATGTCAGCGTCCCCGATCGGGAAATAATGCCGACCTTCCTGCCCGCCTTGCTCGCTTTCGCCGGCGTGTGGATGTAGCCGGGCATGATCCCGATCTTGCACTCGCCGGGAGTGATGATGCCCGGGCAGTTGGGTCCGATCAGCACGCTCCGGGGATGCTCCTTGAGATAACTCCTGACCTTGATCATGTCCAGGACAGGAATCCCCTCGGTAATGGCGACAATGGTCTTAATGCCCGCGTCGGCCGCTTCCATGATCGCGTCGGCCGCAAAGGGCGGGGGAACGAAGATCATCGTGGCCGATGCGCCGGTGGCCTCGACCGCCTGGCGAACGGTGTCGAAGATGGGCAGGCCATTGGCATCCTTCTGCCCGCCCTTTCCGGGAGTGGTTCCGCCGACCATCTTGGTACCGTATTCCAGACACTGGCGGGTATGAAACGCACCGGCCGAGCCGGTGATGCCCTGGCAGATGACCCTGGTACGCCTGTTGACGAGGATGCTCATGAACGATGGTCCTTCCCAATGGGGATCTAAATCGCAGCAGAAGGGTATACGTGGTGCCCACGGGGGGCAAGTTAGGGGTGTGACACTTTCCGCAGTCGGCGGTCTGGAATCGCTCGGGCGGACCACGTGGCACGGGCGTACCCCCGAGCCCATGCTTCCTGAGGGCACCGACGCGGAAACTGCCCCGGTCCCGACAAGTTCTGCGCCGCGGACTTGAGCCTGACACGGGCCCGCAACATAAGCACCGCGAGCATGATGGTGACCGTTACCGCGGTAACCTACTGTAACAATTGGTCTTACGAACTCGAAAGATGCCTTGTTTCCGCAGGCCATGGCAAAACGCGATCCTTTAGCCAACAATACCCGCTGTTGGCGGCGCCCGGTCGCTGCCGATCTTTGCCTTCGGATGTGTTTCGAATGAGCCTCGCCATAGAACCAGTGGCCGCCAGTCGCACGGATGCACCTGCCGCGCCCGCCGAGGCCGTTCACGCCTCGGGCCTGCCGCAGAGCATCATCGACGCCAACCGCTTCGCCCTCTGGAACGCCCTCTCGTGGCAGATTTCCATCAGTTCCCCTGTCTGGCTCTATGCCAAGACCGAGGGCGCCAATGCCACGTTGCTCGGCATCATCACCGCCCTGCTGCCGCTGATGGTCATCTTCCAGATCCCGGCGGCCCACTACCTGCCCCGATTTGGCTACCGCAAGTTCATGCTGGCCGGCTGGGGTACGCGCAACTTCTTCATCTTCGCGATGGCGTTCATCCCGCTGCTGGCGGTGTCGTCGGCCTGGAAACTGACTCTGCTGGTAACCTGCCTCACCGGTTTCAACTTCGTCAGAGGCGTGACCTCGGGAGCCTGGCTGCCGTGGATCACGGAGATCATTCCCGAGCAGTGGCGAGGTCGCTTCCTCTCGCGCGATCAGCTCTTCTGCGGCATCGGGTGCCTGGGGGCACTGGTCATATCGGCGATCGCCCTCGGCGGCGATCGGCCGCTGTCCTGGCAGTTCATGCTCGTCTTCCTGGTCAGCGGAATCGCGCAAACGGTGAGCCTGATCTACCTCAAACGCATGCCCGACGTGACCGCGCCCGAGAAACTCCGGGCGTCGGGACATCGCGTGCCGTGGAAGGAGATGCTGTTCTACCGGCCATTCTTCCGGCTGCTGGTGCTGAATCTCTTCTGGTGCGCGGTGTGGGGCGGGCTGCCCGTCTTTGTGGTGGCATTCCTGAAGGTGGTCGTGGGATACAGCGAGAGCCACATCCTGGGGCTGTCGATCTTCCAGATCGTCGGCGTGATGATCGCCGGATACTGCGTCGGGCGAGTGATTGATCGCACGGGCAACAGGCTCGCCCTGGGCGGAGCGATGGCGATGATGGTGGCCGTGTCCACCGGGTGGTGGTTGTTAGGGTCGAGGCTTGCGGGCATCGGGCAGGTGACGGTGGCCGGGCTCTACCTGGCGATGGGACTGATGAACGTGACCTTCAACGTCTCCAACACCCGACAGATGATGGACTGCATGCCGTTGATGGGGCGCAATCACTTCTTCGCCCTGTTTACCGTGATCACCAACCTCTGCCTTGGGCTGGCACCCATCCTGTGGGGCGTGATGCTTGACACGATCGGCGGCTGGCAGCGGACGGCCGGGCCGGTGTCGTGGAACCGCTACAGCGTCTATTTCGCCCTCATGGCGGGACTGGCAACCGCGGGCCTGGCATGGATCGGGCAACTGCGAGACCGCCCCAGGCTGCCGGCCAGGGAACAGCGCCTCCCCAGCGCCGAAGTCTGAGCCGTCCCTCACAGGCGGTATTTCATGACGTGATTGACCAGCCTTTCCAGCGGCACGGTCGCCAGTCCGATCGACGTGTCGCAGCAGCCGTAATAAAGGTACACGACTCCGTCCTTGACGACGTTGGCCGTCGGAAAGATCACGTTGGGAATGTATGTGCCGAACCGCTCGTAATACGTTTCCGGCTCCATGATGAACTCGCGCGTGCGGGCGAGGACCTTACTGGGCTGCTTCAGATCCAGCATCATCGCGCCCAGTCGATAAACCACCCGCCTGATCGCCGCATCCAGCGTCTGCACGCCGTGATACAGCACCAGCCAGCCTTGGTCGGTCCTGATCGGTGGCGTCGAGCCGCCGATGCGGTTGTCCTCCCAGGGATACTCGGCCTTGGCCAGCAACTCCGGCCTTGACCAGGCCGTCAGGTCGTCCGACCAGCTCAGCCAGATGCTCGGGCCGGGCGTGCCATACTCGGGGCCGACCCACTGGAGCGGCCGGCGCAGCACGGCGTATCGACCGTCGATCTTCTCTGGGAACAGAATCACGTCGCGGTCGTCCATTGTGTCGGGCGTGATCCACGAATGCAGCGACCAGTGCACGCGGTCCTTTGAAACCGCCAATCCCGAGCGCGTCATATTGTCCGGCCGGGCGCCCTGGACGTTCGCCGAGCCGCTGGAAGGATCCGGAGCAGCACGCCGCACGCCGGGAAACTCCGTCTCGTGCGATTCCGGCACGCCCACGCCCGTGGGATGACTGCTCCATGCGTACGGGCGATAGGCGAAGGTCATGTAGTAGGTGTCGTCGATCTTCACCACCCGCGGGTCCTGCACCGAACCGAACCTGCTGCCGCACATCTCGGGCGTGAACACAGGCTTATCGCTCACGTGCTTGAAGTGTACCCCGTCGTCGCTTTCCAGCAGCCCGATAGTGCAGATGAACGGGCGAAGCCGCCCCGCCGCGCGCTCGTAGAGGAAGAACTTCCCGTCGTCGTGGATCACACCGGGATTGAACGTCGTGGCCAACCGCCAGTCATACAGGCCGGGCACGACGATGGGGTTCTCCGGACAACGCTCAAAGAGCATCTCCAACCTCCTGGCACCTGGCGTTGATGCCTCCGAACCGGCACTCCTCAGTGCGGCAGGCCATAGATGTAATAGATCAGGCACATTGCCGCCAGCACGATCGCCCCGACGTTCAAATCGCGGCGGCGGCCGGCGGCGATCTTCATGACCGGATACAGCACCAGCCCCGCCGTCAGACCGTTGCCGATGTTGTAGGTGAAGATCATCATCGTGATCGTGGCAAAAGCGGGGATGGACTCGGTGAAGTCGTCAAAGTCGATCTTGCGCACTTGCCCCAGCATGAACACGCCCACGACGATCAGCGCCGGACCGTAGGCGTACCCGAGGCTCTGGAGAGGCTGCACCAGCGGCAGGAAGAACATCGAGGCGGCGAAAAGCATCGCCACGACAATTGCCGCGATGCCCGTGCGCGCCCCTTCCCGGATGCCGGTGGCCGACTCGATGTACGCCCCGCTGGTGGAGGTGCCGACCAGGGGACTGAACATGCAGGCCAGGGCATCCACCATCATGGGCTTGTCGATGTCTGGAAAGTTGCCCTTCTCATCCAGCATGTTCCCCGCCGAACCGACGCCGACAAGCGTCCCCAGCGTATCCAGCAGCGACATGATGAACAGGGTCAGCAGGATCGGAAGGAAACTCAGTCGCAGCACGCCGGCGATGTCGAGCTTGAGGAATATGGGGGCAAGCGTGTATTCGCCGGTAAAGGGGAGGGCCACGATCGCCCTGGGCGCTTCGCCGTGGCCAAGCAGGAAGCCAGCCGCGGCGGTGGCCGCCATGCCGATGAGAATCGCGCCGTGAATGCGCCAATACGTCAGGACGCTGATCAGGACAAAGCCGCCGACGGCCAGCAGCACCGTGGGGCTATGGAGCTGGCCGATCTTCACGGGCACGGCCGGGGCCGCGAGCAGGCCGGCGGGATTGGTGGCCAGCGCCCCCGGCGGCATGTCGGTGACGGAGCTGGTGACGATGCCGGTCTGGTACAGGCCGATGAATGCCAGGAACAGGCCGATCCCCGTTCCAAAGGCGTGCTTCATGCTCGGCGAGATGGACTGCACGAGCCAGGCGCGCAGGCGAAAGATGGTCAGAAGGAAGAAAGCGATGCCGCTGACGAAAACCGCGCCCAGCCGCTGCTGCCAGGCGATCCCCAGTGTCGCCAGGCCGAAGGCGATGAAGGCGTTTTCGCCCATGTAGGGCGCGACGGCGATCGGGCGATTGGCATAGAGGCCCATCAGCAGCGAGCCGAAAACGGCCGCGAGGATGGTGGCGACGGTGGATGGCCCCACGGGAATGCCGGCGAATTGCAGAATGGCGGGGTTGACCACGATGATGTAGGCCATCGTCACGAAGGTGGTCAGGCCGCCGAGGATCTCGATGCGAAGGGACGAGTTGCGCTGGCGGACGGCAAAGCGCCTTTCGAGCCAGGTGGGCGTGTTCATGGGAAAGCACATTATACCGAAACCGTGTGGTCAACGCCGGGAAGAGGAGGGGGATACTCATAGTGGGGGTGCGTGATAGTTGCGGCGTGAGGCGAAGGACCGCACGGCGATCTTGAGGATGTTCTGAGCGCCGATGTCCGCGCGGGTTCTGGGCACGGGCAAGATGCCCGTGCTACGGGGGCTGCCCCCGCCATCCAGGACCGCCGGTCGCAATAAGTGTCACGCACCCCAATAGTGGGCACGGGCCGGACGCCCGTGCTTCGGAAAACGGGCACGCCCCGGAGGACCGCAAATGTTCAAACTCCGATTAATCGCCGTCTTCGTCGCGCTGTTGACCGCTTTCTCATCCGCCCAGGATCTGTGGCAGCTTGCCAAAGAGAAGCAGTCCATCCACCGCTTCTCCACCCTCTTCACCGCGCAGCAGGTGCGCGATCACCTGGCCAGGAGCGACAGGCTGGAGGCGGCCGTCGAGTGGTGCAGGAAGACCGGAGTAACAAAGGTCTACATCGAGACGTTCCGAGGCTACTGGGCCGAGCGTTCCGCGCTGGAGAACGCAAAGAAGCGGTTTGCAGAGGCAGGGATCGAGGTGTCCGGCTGCGTGACGACGGTGAATGTGCTCAAACGATCCACCGGCTGGAACCTGATTGCGTGCTACACCGACAGGCCGACACAGGAAAAGATCAGAAGTGTCTTTGAATTCACGGCCGGGCTGTTTGACGAAATCATGATCGACGACTTTTGGTTCACCGATTGCACATGCAAGGAGTGCGACGCGGCCCGCGCGGCGAAAACCGTTACCATCGGCGACAAGACGTTCCCCGTCTCCGGCGACACCTGGGAAGACTATCGCTGTGAACTGATGGTGCAGCTCTCGCGGCTCTACGTGCTGGAGGCAGCCCGGAAGGTCAACCCCAGGGTCAAGGTCATCATCAAGTACCCGCAGTGGTACGACAACTTCCACGAGCGCGGCTATGAAGTCGTGCGGCAAACCAGGGACTTTGACCGCATCTGGGTCGGCACCGAAACGCGTAACTACGACGACAAGCAATGGGGCGGCACGCCGCAGTATGAGGCCTATTTCATCATGCGCTGGCTCGGCGGACTGGGCGGCGAAAAATGCGGCGGCGGCTGGTACGACCCCTACGGCACCACCGAGGCAACTTACCTGGAACAGGCGCGGCAGACGATCCTGGGCGGCGCGCACGAATCAATGCTCTTCTGCTATGGCTCGCTGCTGGAGCAGACCGGGCCAAAGAACGTCCAGACGCTTCGGGAGAACATCCCCGAGTTGTTCAACGTGGCCGCCGAAGTGAGCAAACGCAGAATCATCGGCATCGCCGCATACAAACCGGCCAACAGCCGCGGGGAAAAAGAGAAACGCATCTTCGACTTCGTCGGCATGATGGGCCTGCCGCTGGTGCCGTGCCACGAACTGGCCCCCGACGCGCAGGCCGCATTCCTGTCCATCCACGCCGCCAAGGACCCGCAGATCGTCCAGAAGATCAACCGCATGATTGAAGCGGACAGGCCGGTGCTGATGACTGATGCGCTGGCCAAGGCGCTGGAAGGCAAGGTCAACCGCAATGCGCCGACCGTCACCGTGCTGGATGTCAAGGGCGACCCCAAGGCACTTTACAACCTCACCCAGCAGCAGGTGGATGCGGTGCGGGAAGCGATGCTCAAGCCGTTCAAGCGCACCTTTAAAGCCCCCAACAAGGTTGGGCTCTACCTGTTCGAGGACGGAAGCTGGGTTATCGAGAACTTCAACGACCAGGCGGCCACCGTGGAACTGGACGGCGCGACAATGCAGATCCCCGCGCGGGGTTGGCGGTATCTGTGGAAATAGCCGATCACAAGGCGGTTCCTGCTCCGGGCCGGACGACCTGACTCCCCCGAAGCCTCCTGCCGTGGCGCCGTGCGCTACTTCCCGATGCAGAAGGTTCTGAAGATCCGTCCCAGAATGTCATCGGGAGTGACCTCGCCAACGACCTGCCCCAGTGAATCGAGGGCGACGCGCAATTCCAGGGCGACCACCTCCGGGCCTGCGACGGCGGCCAGTTCCCCGGCGCGGCAAAGGGCGCGCCGCGCATCGTCGATGCAGCGCAGGTGGCGAACATTCAACGCCAGACCCGCGCCGGCGCCTTGCGACCCAAAGGCCAGTTCGTCCAGCATCCGCCGCAACTGCGGCATCCCCTGCCCCGTCTTCGCGGATACGACCAGCCCCGCCGGCGGCGGCGAGGCGACCAGGTCCCCCTTGGATCGCACGACCTGGTCGGCCGCCCGCGGAAGTCCGATCGGCGGGCGATCGTCGCCCGCCTCGATGAGCAACACCACGCGGTCGGCCGTCTCCACCGCCCGGATTGCCTGCCGGTGCATGGCGGCCGCGATTGGATCGGTCGCCGGCTCTTCCTCGATCCCCGCGGCGTCGATCAGCCACGCCATTCCCCGATCCAGAGCCACCTCGACCGAAAGAACATCGCGCGTCGTGCCGGCCACTTCCGACACAACCGCACGCTGCCTCCCGGCCAGGGCGTTCAGCAGCGTGCTCTTCCCCGCATTGGGCCGGCCCACCAGTGCAATACGCGGCTCATGGCTGAGACGCTCGAATCGCGACGATTCATCTGCCAGCCGCGCCAGCGCGGCCTCCACGCGCCGCGCCCCGGCCGCCACGCCGTCGGACGAGATGAAACTGACATCCTCCTCGGAAAAGTCGATCCCCGCCTCCACCAGCGACAGCAGCGACGCCAACTCCTCGATCATCGGTCGCAGGCGACGGGCCAGTTCCCCGGACAACAGCCGCCGCGCGGCATCCAGATCGGCCTGGCCGTGAGCCCCCACAAGCGCCGCAACCCCCTCCGCCGCCGTCAGGTCCATTCGGCCATTGAAGTAGGCGCGGGCGGTGAATTCGCCGGCCTCGGCACGGCGGGCGCCGCGCCGCAGCAATTCATCCACCACCAGCCTCACCAGCAAGGGATTGCCGGGCAGGTGAAGTTCAGCCAGATCCTCGCCGGTATAGCTGCGCGGCGCGTGAAAGCGATAGACCCACGCCGGCACGTGCAGTCCCGCTACCCGAAGCAAAAGACGGCTCGCCGTGGAAGCAGGCCGCACGCGGTGCGACTCGCCACTTGGCCCAGGCTCCGTCGAAACCTCGCCCTGGCCCGTCAACGCGCTTAGCAGCCCATGCGCCATCGGCCCGCTCAGGCGCACGATCATCCGCGCCGACGGCCCCACGGCGCTGCTGATCGCCACGATGGTGTCACCCGTGAGCATCCATCACGATTTTCGGCCGCGCTTGTCCTTTTCGCGGCGCAGTTCCTCGGCCTTGCGCTGAAGATCGGCCAGCCAACCCATGATTCCCCCCGAACGGGACGACTCTTCCGCCCGCTCGCGCCGGCGCACCGCCGCCTTCTGCGGCTGGCTGTCCACGATCACCGGGCCGGCCTTTTCGCGCTCCTCCTTGGCCTTCAGATGGTCGCGGACGCGCTTGCTTTCCCAGATGCCGATCGCCGTGCTGGTCAGGATGTACAGGTTCAGGCCGCTGGGGCCCGTGTAAAGCATCAGCGGGAACAGCAGCACCATCATCCACTTCATCATCTTCTGCTGCTGCTCCTGTTGCGGGTCGGTCACGGGGGGCTGCGGCGTGAACTTCTGCTGGAGGTAGAAGACCACGCCCAGGAGAATCGGCAGCACATTGATCGCGTCGATCTTGAAGAAGATCAGCGGGATGGCAAATCGCGGAAAATAGAACAGCCGATCCGGCTGGGCCAGGTCGTTGATCCAGGTCAGGCCCCAGAGAAAACTGGCGTGGCGCAACTCGAACGTGCTCTGAAGCGCGCTCCACAGGGCGATCCAGATCGGCATCTGCAGGAACATCGGCAGGCAGCCCAGCACCGGCACCATCATCATCCCCTGCTCGCGATACAGCTGGGCCATGGCCCGGCTCAGTTCCTGCTGGTTGTCCTTGTACTTCTCCTTCAGCCGCTGCATTTCCGGGGCAAGCTTGCCCATCTTGCTCATCTCGATCTGCGACTTCTTGGTGATCGGATGCAGAATCAGGCGCACAACCAGCACCAGGCAGATGATGGCCAGGCCCCAGTCCCGGAAGATCACGTGAAAGCCGCTGAGCATCCAGACCAGCAGGTTGATCAGCCACTGGAAGGTGCAGAAGCCGCACATGCCGCCCGTCAGGACAAGCGTGCGGTCGTAATGGAGCGGAAAACTCGAATAGTAATCGCTGTTGAGAATCGCCCGCTGCCGTGGACCAAAGTAGACCTGCAGGGATGTCGCCGCCTCCTGGTCGGGCGCCAGCGTCAGCTCGGCTATCTCAAGGCCCAGGCTGGTCGGCTGATAACCGTCGCCGTGAGGTTCGGCCACTCCCACCGCCTTCACATCCGCCAGCGACGGCGCCTTTCCGTCCACGATCTCCGGCCTGACGATCGCGTTGAAGTAGGCGCTGGTAACCCCGACCCAGAGCAGCGGCAACTTGTCCTTGTTCAGCAGACTCTGCGCCCCCTTGCCCGGCTTGAAACTCGTGGCGGGGGTATGTTCCAGCGACAGCCGTTGCGCGTCGTTGAATCCGGCGACTATCTCGGGAATATCCCGGGCATTCTCCAGCGCGGGCACCGTCGGGCCGTTCAAAACCGCCTTGACCGTCACGGGCTGGCCCGTCCGGTTCTGGTATCCGTGGGTGACGACAATCTCGTACGACTGCGGCAAACCCTGGGCGGTCGGCCGAAGCTGATATCGCTTGTTTATCGTGACAACCGGCTTGCTGTCGCTGTCAAGGATGTCCACCGCATAGGCCGCCATGCCCGCCTCGGCGCCGGTTTGCCTCCAGGCAACCTTCGAGAGATCGACAAACCTGCCGTTGATGCTGATCCCCCTGGTGCTCATTGATTCACCCCATGCGGGGTCCACGCCCCCATACGGCCGCTGGTAGACGTACGGCTCGTCAACCCCCACTTCACGGCGGAACCGGTTGAGTGTCACCGACGCGATCGACGCGCCGGTCGGGTCGATTTGGACAGCCATCGAGTACGGTTGCTGCCCCTTGGGGTCGAATCCGGCGCTGCCGATCGTGGCGGGCGCCGCCTCGCCGCCAACCGCGCGGAATTCCCCGGCCGACATCGCCGGCGCCGATGCGGGCTCGGTTGCGGCCGCTGGCCGAGTCTCCGGCCCTTCGACCGCCGTCTGCGTGGCCGCCGGCCGATCCGGCTTGGCGTACCACTGGGGGTTCCTGCTGCGCAGGTACGAGCCGACGTACGACCAGACAAATACGAGAGCCACCGAGACGATGATCGCGATGGCCATCCGCTTGTTTTCCATGAATTATCTTCCGTCCCGCAGCCGGTCGCCTAAAAAGTCATCCAACTCGCCAATCGCGTGTACCTTCTGAATCGTGCTCTGGAAGTCATAAGGAACGCGAACGAACTCCACGTGGTCGTCGCCGACGATTACAAAGCTGCTCCGCGGATCCTTGTCGCGCGGCTGGCCGACGCTCCCCACATTGATAATCCCCTTCTCGTCGGTGATTTCAAACTTGCCGTCCAGTTCGTCGGGACTGTAGAAGTCGGGCCCCTCGAGGAAAACCCCCGGCACATGGGTGTGCCCGACAAAACACAGCCGGTCGAAACGCTCAAAGATGCTCACGAATTTCCCGGGATTCGTGTAGATGTCGTCGGGAAAGATGTATTCATTGATCGGCCGGCGCGGCGAGGCGTGAATGCCGACAAACTCCGGCGTCTTCAATCGCACGGGCAGACCGCCCAGGAACTTCCACCGCCGGGCGCGGCGCACCGGGTCGGGATCGGTCTCAAAACAGTTGCGCGTCCAGTACGAGGCCGACTCGGCCCCGCTGTTGAAGTTGTACGGCTCGTAAAAGACCGCAAAATCGTGGTTGCCCATCAGGGCGACCCTGCACCGCTCCGCAATGATGTCGATGCACTCCATGGGATTGGGACCATATCCCACGATGTCACCCAGGCACAGAATCTCCTCCACGCCGCGACGGTCGATCTCCTCCATCACCGCCGTGAGGGCTTCCAGGTTCGAGTGAATGTCGCTGATAATGGCCAGCATGCGGCGGACAAACGATGCAATCCTCAAGCCGGACCGACGTTTACGCACGCACGCCCGCGGCCGACCCAAGATTCATGATGGTAAGAAGACGGGCTTGGAGCGTCAAATGGACCCATAGGCCCGTTGATACCGACTCCCGACGTGCGGGCCGGACAAGACCACCCCGCGAACAAGACCATGGAACGCAGCAGGTTCAGTGCCTATCGTCCTCACAAAAAGTCAGAGGAGATTAACCCATGAATCGGTGCAAGAGCATTCTCTCGATCCTGGCAGCCGCGGCGTTGATCCTGGCAGGTTGCGCAACCGGCGGCAGACAGGAGCACGCTGCCCGCTTGCCGGCCGAGGTGAAAGCGGCATTTGACAAGGCCTATCCCGGCGCCACGATCCAGGAGGTCGAGAAGGAAACCTACAAGGACGGGACGGTGCACTGGGAGGTGAAGTTCACCGACAAGTCCGGCAAGACTCAGGAGATCGAACTGGACTCCGCCGGCAAGGTCCTGGGCGAGCATTGACCCGCGCTCGGGCAGATCACGCAATCATAATACCAGAGGGGAGCAGGACGAGCCGGCGTCCTGCTCCCCATTTCCTTGTTCCACACCCGCATCAGTTGCGATTCAACAGCCCCTGCGCCGCCATCCACCGCTCAGCCAGCGCCGGCCAGTCGGCCACCGGGTTCCCAGTCACGCGCAGGCCGTAGCCGTGCCCGCCGGTGGCATATGTGTGAACCTCGCACGGCACCTTGTTGGCCTTCAGCGCCAGCGCATACGTGTAGACGTTCTCCACCTTGATCGGGTCATCCTGTGTCATCACGATGAACGCCGGCGGCGTCCGCTCGCTGACCTGCAACTCCGGGGCGAGCTTCGTCGTGTCCTCTTTGCTCGTCAGGTAAGCGGGATAGATCAGGATCGAAAAATCCGGCCGGACACTCTGCCTGTCGGCGTCATCGACCGCGGGATAAGTCGGTGAGGAAAACCTGTTGCTGGCCACGGCCGAAAGATGCCCGCCGGCCGAAAAACCCAGAATCCCGACCCGCTTCGGGTCGATCCCCCACTGCTTTGCGTTCTGCCGCACCAGGGCAATCGCCCGCTGAGCATCCTGGAGCGGCGCATCGTACCGCTCGCGGTCCTTGCGCGCCGGAACCCGGTACTTGAGCAACACCCCGGTCACGCCAATGGAATTGAGCCAGTGACAAACCTCCGTCCCTTCGTGGTTGTAGGCCAGAATCGAGTAGCCGCCCCCGGGACACACCACCACGGCCGCGCCCGTGTCCTTCTCGGGCGCGGGCCTGAAAACGGTGATCGTCGGCTTGCTCACGTTGCCCAGGCGAACGATGTACTTGTCGGGCGTCACGTTGGGATCGGGCTTGGTCGTGTCGCGCTCCTCGCCGATGTCACCGGTTTCGCCCGGGGCAACGCCGGGCCACAACGCGATCAGCGCCGGTCCCAGCGCCGCGTTTCTCCCCATGTCCCGGGCCGTCAGAAGCATCAGGATCGGCCGCAGAGCCACCGCGAACCTGGCATATCCGGCCGCATTCGGATGCAGCAGGTCCGGGAACTCCTCAGGCTTCGCATTGCCGCCGGCGTCGGCGAAGATGCTCCAGGTGTCGCAGCGGATGAACTGCTCGTCGCCCTTGACCATCTCATCCACCAGCGCATTGATCCGTTGGATCTTGTCGGCCGGCCGGTTCTTGCTGGCATGGCTCGGCATCACCCGGCAGACGATCACGGGCATCTTCGGGTTGTGCGCCTTCATCGCCTCCAGAATGAGCTTCGTGTTCTTCGCGATCAGTTCCGGCGCGGCCCCGTCCTCCAGGTCGTTGGTGCCGATCAGCAGCACGACGGCCGAGGGATTCAGGTCCAGCACATCCTCCTTCAGCCGATACAGCACCCCGCGCGTTAAATCGCCGCTGATGCCCCGGTTGGCGACCTTGAGGTTGGGAAAATCCCGCGCCAGCGTGCTCCAGCCCTGCGTGATCGAGTCGCCGAGAAAAACGACCGCGCCCTGGTCCTTCTGACGGTCGTTCCAGGCCATCAGCCGCCTCTGTTTCCAGAGGTTGCGGAACCACTCCTGCTTGCGAAGCGGTCCCTCCCCGGGGAACTCCGAATCGTCGGGAAACCGCGCCACCGCAGGCAGTTCCGGCGCCTTGGTCTTCAACTCGTGGCGATCAGCCTGCCCGCGCCGCTGCGCAAACATCCACGGCAGCAGTTCCGGCTCATCGTACGCCTTGCCCCACGAAAAGTGCCCCAGGCCAAAGTACTCAAAGTAGATCGGCTTGCCGCCCGCTTTCCGCATCGCCTCGACCATGTTGCGGCTGCGCAGGGCCTTGACCACGTTGTCGTCTTCGGAATGAAACGCCCAAACCGGCACCCTGGCGACGGCCGGCGTGATCGTTCTTTCATCGCCGCCGCCGCAGATCGGCACGCCGGCCGCGAAGCGATCGGGATAGCGCGTCACGCAGTCCCAGGTCGCATAACCGCCCATCGACAGGCCCGTCACATAAATGCGGTCTGCATCAATCGAGAATTCCTTGATCAGCGCGTCCATCGCCCCAAGCGCCAGCGTCATCGGCTCGCTCGGATTGGCCGGACGGGTGCCCGAATCGCCGCCCCAGGGCATCTCCACCCACTGCTTGTCCTTCGGACATTGCGGTGCCATCACGAAGCACGGGAACTTCTCTCGCACCTCCGGCCTGACAAAAAGGCTCGCGCCGTGAATGAGCTGCGCCGCGTTGTCGTTGCCGCGCTCCCCGGCCCCGTGGAAGAAAACCACCAGCGGGTACTTCTGCCCGGCGTCGTAATTCCTGGGTATCAGCAGCCGATACGGCAACGTCCTGCCGTCCGGACCGGTGTACGTGCGCGGCACATACTCATCGGTCACTGCGGCCCCGAGCGTGGCCGCCAACGCAAGACACAGGACCACCACCAGCCCGTTGAGATGTTTGCGGATCATGGTCCGAAGGTTAATCCGCGCGGCGGCTCAACACAAGCGGGCGCTTGAACTCCTCGCCGCGCCGGGCTATCACGTTTGCCGCGTGACACATGCCTGGCCCCAACCCGACCGCCCCGCCACCTTTTCCCGGTCGCTGGCATCGCTCGGGCTCTGGCTGATCATCCAGCTGGCCGCGCTGCTCCTGCCGATGACACAACTCCGTCTGGCCGATCAGTACCCGCGCCCCCCTGAACGACTGGCACTGGCGCAAATGTTGACCATCCAGATTGTGTTTTCCGCGATGCTCTTCCCGCTGCTGATGCCCAGCCGACAGGCCACCGTGCTGGTCATCCTGTCAACCTTGCCGATGATCCAACTGGCGGGAATGCTGGCGGCCCAGCCACCGGCAACCATCCTTGCGGGGGCAGCATACGTCAGCATCTGGCTGGCTTGCCTTGGGCTTGGCAGCGCCGCCCTGCGGTATCGCAAGGCCCGGCTCTGGGCTGTGGCCGTCGCCACCTCGCTGGCATTGATCGGACCACTGCTGGCATACCTGCGTCTGGAGTTCGCGGCATCTTCCACCCCTTCCCACTTTCCTCCCCGTTTGCTTGCCGGGCCCGTCATGGGCGTGCTGCGCTTGCTGCAAGCGCCTGCTTGCCCAGCAACTTGGACTGCTTTGGCTTCACTTGCAACCGTCGTTCTGGTGGTGAAGCACATGGCGGGTCGCCACAGATAGCGTCAATTTACCCACAAGAAATCCCCCGAGTTATCCACTAATCCTCGGACTTATCCACCGCTTTTCGTCTTCAACTGGCTTCTATCGGCCACAGAAGGGCGTGAAGTTGAATTTTCTCGCCTTTCCTCTTGCGTAAGTGGGAAGATGTGGTAAAAATCCCCTGTCATCGCCCGATAAGTGGAGCCAAGTGAGACTGCTTTTCGGCAACTACGAGTTGACCATCGACGACAAGAACCGGCTGCTCGTGCCCGCCGAAATCCGTCGTGCGATTGACCCGGTGGAGGATGGTAACGCATTCTTCATCGTCACAGGCACGAACAAACGTCTCTGGATGTACCCGGACAAGTACTACGAGAACATGGTCCTGGGTCTTCAGTCCGACATCGTGCCTGAGGAAGAACTGCTGGAATTCGACCAGATGCATTTTGGCTTGGCCAGTCGGGCCGAACTTGACAGGCAGGGACGGGTTCTCATCCCGGAACGAACGCTTCGGAAGGCCGGCCTGAGCAAAGATATCACGTTGGTTGGTGTTCGGGATCATATCGAGGTATGGAGCCGCAACGAGTGGAATGCCCGGGTCGAGGAACTTTGCCAACGGCGAAGCGAGATCGCACTCCGGGCTAAGCAGCGGCACTTGGGATCGCATGTGAATCGGGCTCAGCGGGATACGTACTCTGAATCCCCGCGCACAGCCGAATGACCGGACGCGCGATGCAGAGGCAAATCCAGGGAAGGATGGGTCTCTCAGAGCAACAAGGCACGCATCTGGAAAGGACGCCGCCGGCGCGGAGGCGCCGGATCAATCATACTTCAGGAGTGCCTGAAACCCTGCCGCGGCGGAGCCGCAAAGGAACAGTCCACAGCCGGCACGGCAGCCGGCCGTGGAGGCCGAGAATAAGGATTGAACGGCCACACGGGCATTGCCGATTCGTCATCGCCTAACTGGGACAGGCGCTGGCGTCATCGACAACACCCATGCAGACGCGGGGCACCGCGCATCATGGACGAGGCCGGTGCCCGGATTTGTCCGGGGTCGCCAAACCCCGGACATCTGACCCCGCGGCCAGGATGGCCAACGGGTACGCAAACCCGCGATACGGCAGTCATCCCACGGATGGGGCCCTCGCCTTCGCAGCGAGGGGGAACGGATGTCCGGCTGCCGTGTCGTTTTTCTCGCCGATCTGGCCATCCAAAACGACGACCCAGATCGTCGGCCAAGCCCCATGCTCTGCGCATGAGCCGACAGCCCCTCATCCAAACACCAACCAAATTATAGCACGATTCACATCGGGCAGACAAGGACATAATGGCGGGAACACTCACTGGCCGCGCAACACCTTCTGCGGCCTGCGGTCCGAAAGCGCACGGGCATCTTGCCCGTGCCCGGGTTTTGCAAATGCACCGACGTCAGGAGGATGCTCGGGATGACCCTTCTTTGACCTGTCGCTCCCTATTTCGCGCGACGGTTCACCCAGTTTCCGATTGTCTCAGGCAGCTTCGTTTCCGGCGCCAGATCCAGCCCCTGTTGGCTGATGGTTCGCGCCACTGTCGGCGTCGCCGTGTGCAGCGAGATCTGAAGCTGCTGATGCCATAGCCGCGCTTGCTGGCTTTCGATCTGTTCCTGCAGCCGGGCGGCCTGGTGGCGCAGCTCCAGTTGCTGCTGACGCAGCTGGAGGGTCGCGACCGCAATCGCGAAGGCGCAGATCAGGCACAGCAGCAGCTTGAGCATCGAATGTTCGTTTTCTCAGGCAGGACCCGTTCGATCAGACCAATTACCCACCGGTTCAGTTCGCCGACGCCACCGTCTTGGGCGGCAGCTTCAGCTTCATGTTCGGCTGGATCGTGTGCCCCTTCTTGAGCACGTCCTTGTTCAACGCGATGATCTGGTCCACCGCGGCACCGCTGCCGCAATGCTCGCTGGCGATCCGCCACAGCGTATCACCCTGCCTGGTGGTGTAAACGACAAGCTCGGTCGATCCGGCCGGACGGGTGGCCGGCGACCGCACCGCCGCCACGTCCGACTCCGACGGCGGCGCGACGGACGACGCCGTGGCCGTTGGACGAACCGGGATGATGTAGGTCTCCCCGGCCCGTAACTTCGCCGGATCCTTGATGCCGGGATTGGCCTTCAGGAACGCATCGCGATTGGCCTTCGTATTGCCCCCCATCTGTCGGCTCAGGATCTTCGTCAGGGTGTCGCCCGGCTCGGCCTTGTATTCCTTCACGCCCGTCTGCGGCAATGCGTCAACCACACCGCCCGTCAACGCCGGATCGGGCGTCTCGCTCCGCATCCCCGATCCCCGGACATCTGCAACCGGGTCCTGGCCCCGCTGCGGCGTTCCGAATTCAATCAGCGGCGCGTCGGCCGCCAGCGGCCCGCGAACCTCCACGTCCACCGCGCCCGTCCGGCGATGATCCGGCTGCACCGGCTGACGCGGCTCAACATTCGGAACGATCAGCGGCTGAACCCCCGCATTCGCAAGCCGTGCCCCCGGCGAACTCACGCCCGTGAGAACATTCTGCGCCGTCTGCTGTCCAGACGCCTGCGGCGGCCGTGTAATGCTCGTGAAATGGTCCGAAAGCAGGATCCCGATCACGATGATGAACGCCAGCCCAACCAGCAACCCGATCTTGGTTTCTCGTGTCATGGCTCGATCCGTTCTCGTCAACTCTGCACGTCATTCCGGGACCGCCCTGTCCCGTCGCCCGCTGTTGCATTCATCGGCACATCCACCCCTCCGAACCCAACATTCCCGCGGGCGATTCATGCCACCCGCCGAATCACCCGCATCTTCGCCGACCGGCTCCGAGGATTCCGCTGCAACTCGGCATCGCCGGGAACCAGCGGCTTCTTCGTGAGGATCTTGAATCCACCGGCCTGTTCAGCGGCCCGGAAAGCCTGTTTCACCAGCCGATCCTCCATCGACTGAAAGCTGATCACCGCCTGCGACCCGCCGACTGCAAGCAGACCGCCGACGGCCTGGAGGAATGTTCCCAGTTGCTCCATCTCCTGGTTCACGTGCATCCGCAGCGCCAGGAATGTCCGCGTGGCCGGGTCTATCTTCTCCGGGGCTCCGCCCCGAGGCGGAATGGCCGACCGCACCAGCTCGGCCAGTCTTCCGGTCGTAGTTATCGGACAAATCCGCCTCGCTTCGACAATTTTCCGGGCGATTCGCCGAGAGTATCTCTCCTGCGCCAGTTCAAAAAAAAGATCGGCCAGATCCTCCTCTCGCAGGGTGTTGACGACTTCCGCGGCCGTGCGACACAACCGCGGGTCCAGCCGCATGTCCAGCGGGCCGTCCGACGAAAACGACAAGCCATACTGCGGATCAAGGAACTGGTTGGTGCTCAACCCCAGGTCCGCCAGGATGCCATCCACCCTGCCAACCTTCGCCTCTGCCAGGACATCGGCGATTTCGGCAAAGTTGGCATGGAACAACCGCACGTTGCACGCCAGTCCCCGCAGGCGAGCCTGGGCGTACTCCAGATTACGGGGATCGACGTCCAACCCGATGAGCGTGCCCCCCTGCCCCAGTCGCTGCGCCAACGCCAGGGAATGGCCGCCCCGGCCAACGGTGCAATCCATCATGATCTGACCCGGCTGGGGATTCAGGTAAGCCAGAACCTCACCAAGCATCACGCTTTCATGGCCGGTGGGAGGCACTTCAATCATCGCGACGATTCTACAGATCAAAGGATCAATCCGGGAGGGCAAGATAACGCTCACAACTGCGGTCGAATTCATGACAGTCTCGGCGCGGATGGAGAATCTCACGGCCATGTTGGGAGTCCTCCGGGCTTCGACACCCTGGCGAAGCCGGGCAACGGCGAGGAGGTCCGTGCTACTGGGTCCACCCCCGCAATCCCCGACTGCCGACCGCCGAAATTGTCAACACCCCCAGCACATTCCGATTCCGCTCGAAGCGTTGAGCGCGCAAAAAGAGAGGCGACCTTTCGATCACCTCTCGCAATTGACCTTAGCCTTCAGACAGGCGGATTCAGGCGCGGCGACGACGAGCCAGCAGACCCATCGCACCCAGACCGAGCAACCCGAAAGTCGCCGGTTCGGGCAGAACCGCGAAGCGGCTGTTGTGGTTCAGGACAGCCCACACCGTGTTGCTGCCGATGTCCACGCCCCACTGGCCAAGCATGGCCGACACATCAGCACTCACCGCCGGCAGGCCGAGAATCGGGCCCTGGGCGTTGCCGCCCACGTTCCCCTGAACCGCATTCACCCACTGGCCATCGGCATTCTGCCAGCCGAGGAAGATGAAGCCCTTGCGAGCAGCCTCGGCCTCACCCAGACCGGCCATGAGCGAATCATCGTAGGTCATCGCCAGAATGAACGGCTCGATCGTGCCATCATTGTCGGTGGTCAGCTCGAGAATATCGCTGATCAGACCAACCTTCGCCGGAAGCTGGCCGTCGTTGGCCGAGCGAGGCAGCCACTTCATGGAGACCTGAGCGCCGTCGCCGTCAACCGTTCCACCCAGCAGTTGGGCATCGCTGCCCAGCATGCCCTGGCCCGGAGCGACGCTCAAACCGATACCCGCATACGAGCCACCGGCCTGAATCTGGCCCTTGACTTCCTGACCCGGGGCACCCTGACCAACGGTCGCCTTCACCGTGATCGAGAAGTTGCCATCGGGATCGCTGGCGGGAACATTCACATTAATTGTGCCGGTCTTGACGCCGTCCGGCTTGCCGCTTGCATTCTTGAGGGTCACCACGAGACTCGAGGTGCCGCCCGGGATAATGCTGCCTGCGCCGCCGCTCACCACGTCACCCATGCCGATCGCCTGAGTGCTGTAATCACCGGCCACAGTACCGCTGTTGCTCAGAACAACAGTACCGGACGGAACGGTCGTGCCACGCAGAACCGTGCCCAGATCGACCAGCAGCGTATCCGCATCAATGTCGGCAAAGGGCGGAGGCCCTTCCGACTTCACGGAGAACTTCACCGAGGTGCCAGTCGTGTAGCCGCCGGTGCCGGCAGTCGCGGCCGAAACCGCAGCGCCATCCTGCAACCACGTGGCGCGGGTGCTGGCCAGAATAGTCGGAATGTACGGAAGGATTTCCAGCGAAGCCGTCTCATCGGCGGGAAGATCACCGGAAACACCGCCAAGGGTGAAAGGAATCAATCCAACCATGAACGACACGCCGTTGGGAAGAGCAACGCCAGGCAGCTTGGGCAGGTCGTTTGCGCCCAACGCCATATTGATGTCACTGGCCTTGACGAACGTGCCAGCCGGACCCGCGGCAACGCGGGGGAAACCAGTCGCGACGTTGGACTTAGGACCAGCAAGATCCATCATGCCATCGACGGACACCGTCGTGTACCCATTGGCAGAACCGCCAACATCATTGGCAGCACCGTTCAAGGCACCGGCGGGAACCTGGAAGATGGTCTCAGGATGCCGTCCAATAGCCAGATTGCCAGTCACGTTCGGGGTCAGCGACTTGGTCACCAGACCGAAGTAGGCCGCGTTCAGGCCGTCATCGGTGTTGCTCTGGTTGGCACCAGTCACTGTCAACCACACTTGGATATCGAAAACGGAGCCAGCCGCAGCCGAGCTCACGTTCTTCTGAGTGGTCCCATCCGGGAACCGCAGATCAATCACAAGGCCGGCTTGGGCGGCCGATCCAAACATCAGCCCTCCGATCACCGCAGCCGCTGCCGAACCAACAATTCGCTTTCCACGGGGCGTCATCGTCTCCCTCACTTTCGCTAAGGCTAAAGGGTCAATTCCTTAAAAATGTCCGTTCGTCCGCCTAATTCCGATTATATCACAGCTTGCACGCCAGTCCAATTTTTTTCGTCGTTTCTGAATACAATTGCCGATGCGAAGTCGCATCACGCCTTGCCCTCGTTACTCAAATTACCGAAGTTCACGCCGCCGCCGCAGCAGGCCCAGGCTGCCGACCGCCAGCAGACCCAGCACGCCAGGCTCCGGCAGGCTCAGGCTCTGCTGGAACGTCGGGTCGCCCGGAACACGGCTGCCCGTGAACCCGGCACCCATCAAC
>Ga0209381_1000905_pt1 | contig 57398 bp, 35 predicted proteins | sample DewCreD2012metaG_FD_184111 | JGI IMG/M metagenome (GOLD analysis project Ga0209381, IMG submission 184111) | Hot spring sediment bacterial and archeal communities from British Columbia, Canada, to study Microbial Dark Matter (Phase II) - Dewar... ... | reverse complement strand
TTAACAAAAATTCTTGTGTGTTTATGTTTAAGTCAAATAAAATCGCTTGTTTTACTAAAACTTTAATTATTTTTATGCTTTTTCTCAATACTGAAAATCTTTTTGCTGAAGAGCACACCTTCCAGCAGCTGATGGACAGCCAAACATTTGGTAGATTTTACAATAGAAGGGTTCAATTTATTGAAAACCCATTTGATTTTTTAAATGAAAATTAATTCAATTTCTGATTATATGTGTTTATTCAGACATTAAACATAAGATTTATTTTTTATTAAAATTTTCAGCTTAACACTCAATCTTATTTCAGTCTTATAATTAGCTTATGTTACCTGTGTTCCTTATATTTTCTTAAAATGTAACAAAAATATTTGATCAAACTATGTATGAGGTTCAATTCTTTTTGAGAAAAATAATCAGCGATAATATAAGATTTTACCTGATATTGTTTTATTTCCCTGCATTAATCTAAAGATATAAAAACCCGTGTTTATATTAACCGGATGCCATTCGAGAACATCATTACCCGTTAATGATTCATTTTCTGCTATAATCTCAATTAGGCGACCAGAAATGTCATATATATTTAATGAATATGGTTCTATTTCATTACTTTTTATGATGATAATGACTTTTTCATTAATTGGGTTCGGGTAAAAACTCACCTGAAAATTATCTCCAGACATCTCATCTATATTATCTGCCGTTTGTGTTTTGTATATTCCTGAAGCTGTTCCGGCATAAATAATATCATCAATTCCAGCAAGCAAACTAAAAATATTTTTATTATTATTATCTATTCCGTCATTATATTCCATCCAATTCAATCCCTTGTCAATGCTTCTGAATATTCCTGCGGACGTTCCTGCAAATATACTCTTGGCTTTTGAAATTGTCAATGCCCTTATCAAATTTGTTCCCATTCCCTTGTTTTGAGCTGTCCAACTCTCCCCATTATTCTCTGAGACATATAAACCATCTTTTGCCCCGAGAAAAATTCTGCCATCGCTATCAACCACCATATCATAAATATTATTTGAAGAAAAACCAACACTTTTCCAGCTTTTTCCATTATCACTTGTTTTATAAAGCCCGTTATATTCTGTTCCTGCCAGAACAGAACCGTCTTTTGTGGTGATTACCGAATGAACATCCTTGTTGTCCAATTTCATATCGGTCCACGTAGCTCCATTATCGGTGGAAACAAAAACAGACCCATAGAACCATGTCCCTGCATATAATCTTCCGTTTAACGAAATGTTAATATCCAGAATATTTTTATTTGTCAAGCCATTATTCGATTCTGTCCAGCTTTGTCCGTCGTTTGTTGATTTAAATATACCCTTACCATTCAGTCCGGCAAAGGCTATTCCATCAGAATCATACCGAATGACTTTTATCAGTTTGTCTGGTAGCCCGGAGGATGCATTAGTCCAGTTTTTACCATTAAAATCTGAGCGAAATACTCCTTCGCCATAAATCCCGGCAAGTATTTTTCCGTTTTTTGGATTTACTGCAATTGTCTCCACTATTCCAACTGGCAACGAATCGGCCTTTTTCCAGACCTGCGAAATAGCCACCTCAAGATTTAGCATCATTATCATTAAACCCAAAAATAACATGTTTTTCATCTTTCTTTCTCCGGTATTTTTTCAAAATTATTTAACCATTCCAAAACACGAAATCTTTAGCTCCGAATATTCTTCATAGTCAGTCTTGATGTCTATTGAACTGTTATAAAATCCCGATTGCTTTGGCTTTCCAGTTATAAAAAGTTCATACTCCCCACCATTAGGTATGTGTATCAAACCATTTTCAACATTAATAACCTTGCAGTCCTCTGAAGCCGAAGAGAAACCCGAAAGCTTGATTTCTTTCCCGGTATTATTAATAATTATAACACTTGTGGTATCCTCGTTACCGGTTTCCATTTCTCCAAAGCTGACAGCATTCCCCGGAATCAGTTCGATTGGGTAGTAAACATCAGCCTCAAGTCTTATAATTTTATCCTTATTAACTGGGTCGTTCGAAGTTACCCTTATGGTTTTCGAAATTTTGTTATGAGTACCGACAATTCTGAATACAACAGGCAGATTCGCAGTATCTCCAGCATTCAGCTCTGTTTTGTCGAGTTCGGTTGTAGTGCAACCGCACGCAGGCTTAACCTCCGAGATTATCAATTTCTTATCACCAGAGTTCATAATCTTGAGCACTGTCTTTAGCGGATCTTCCTTTATAGAAACCCTGCCCCAGTTATAAGTGTCCCCTCCTATTATTTCAATTTTTGGCTGGGAGAGACCCACTGCCGCGCTCAATAAAAATAACATTAAACTATAAATAAATTTTGATCTCATTTAATCACCTTGCATATTTATCAATTTTATCATCGTCAATTATATTACTAATCTATAATTTTTATTTCAACCCGTCGGTTCTTGGCTCTGCCCTGAGAAGATTTATTATCCCCGATTGGATAGAGAGCACCATGACCCGAGGAATAGAGCCGGTTGAGCGAAATACCCTTTCTATAAAGATAACCCACCACTTCCTTTGCCCTTTGCTCCGAAATTCTCATATTTTCGTCCAGAGTGCCAAAATTATCCGAATGCCCGTCAATTTGAGCCTTGGCATTTGGATTTTCAATCAAATATTTTGCAACTTTATCAAGCTCTTTCTGCATCGGTATGGAAAGCCATGTCCATTTCGATTCCTTGTAGAACAATTGAACCTGCGGGGCACCTTCCTTGGCTGTAATCTTTGAGTCGTTAATCTTCTTTGCAGTTTTTCTGTCGTCCGAATGTCCATTGCCATTTGCCAGCGTATCAATCAAAATCTCTTCCAGCGGAACAATCGGAGTCGAAATCGTATCTATCTTTATTTTCGGTTTGCCCCTTTCTTTATTATCAATCAGGACAAAATCAAGCCCTTCGATGAAGTCCCCAGTCTTGGTGCTTTTCACTGTGAATCGTTTAACGGTGTCCTCCTGATGAACATCCAGAATGGCACATTGCAGCGAATCCACCCACGCAATATAATTTCCGGGCATAAGCCCCATTTTGTAGAAACTGCCATCCGAAAACACGGGTTGGGTTTCGTGGTAGCTGGAGTCCTCGCTCATAATATGAATCTTAACCCCAGCCTGCCCCTCCTTCTTTCCACCCTTATCCCTCAGAACATTCCCCTCGATAATACCCGTAACATAGACGGGAATATCAATTGGTTTGATAACGTTCGGGTCAGCAATAAAAGAGAATTCCGTGAATTTGGGGACATAGTTGGGGTTTTTTATAGAAAGTTTATTGATAGCAACATTATATGTCATATACGGAATTAAACTATATGCATACCTTACAGGTGAGGAACTTCGGTAATCTATTGATGCCTGATTAATATTAAGTAATATGTCGGGAATAATAACTTCTCCATTCTCATACTTCCCATTGTTATTTTCATCTACAAAACATCTAAATGCGGCAGCCGAAAATCCATAACCATATGAATATGTGGGATTAGCTAGTTTAATATTACCATTAAATGAATCAAAAGCAAAAAAGCCATCTAGTGATTGAGTTGTAGAATATGAATTATAATTTTTCTCTACACTTGTTGTACTTCTAAAAATGGAAAGATCTGCCCTTAGATCAATTCTAAAATTAACAATTTTATAATGAGGATTATAGTTTGAACTTAAATTAAGGTAATAGTTACCAAAAATTAGCTGACTTATAGATAATCCAAAAAAATCAAACTTTTTCTTTGATATATCATAATATGAATCTAACTTCAAAGATAAAGAACCAAAAAAAGCATCCCTGTTTATACTAATAAAATTTACACCAAATGAATTTCTGATAGAATGTGTATAACTTTTATTAATAAAATCCTTATCAGATGTAAAGTTTAAATTATAACTTAGAATTGAACTAAATGGATGCAAAGAAAAAAATAAATTTCCTTTTGTCAAAGAAGAAAAATATTTCCCATAATTAATAATGTTTTCAGAAAATGTTAGGGAAATCCAATGAAATATTCTAGGAATAGAGCCTGATATTTCAGATTCTGTTATTATTTCACTTTTAACTAATGAATTACTTTTTGTATTCCACAAATGAGTTAGCTTTAGATTGCCACCATTTGTAGCCCAGTAATTAAATGAAATTTTTGAAATTTCATCATGAAAATAGCTGTACGAAAAAAATATGTTGTTAATTAACCTTAGTGATATTTCATTTCTGAATGTTTGTTTTTTTTCATTTTCATAATATGTATAATCAAATGAATTAGTAAACCAGTCGGTAAAGCCATAAGATATTTTAATATTACCCAGATATTTATTTGTTCGATTTTCCAAACCAGCATTTATTGAATATTTAAGTTCATTTGGCCTTAGAAATTCAAAAGGTATTCTTACTATTTCTCTTTTTGAAATATATTCACCGTTCTTTCCATAAATCTTTAATTCATAATTGGAATATCCATAATTAACTGGAATCTCGAACTCATAATAACCCTGAACATCAGTAATCTGCTGCTCAATTAATGCACCATTCTGATATAAATCAACTGTCCAGCCCGGTGATATTTTATCTTTAACTTTATAACTACCATATTGAGAAAATGGTATTTTTAATTCCTCATTTGTAATTTTTAAACCTTTAAGAGATTGCGAGGGTATATCTGAAATCCGAAAACCACCAGTAATCAAATCTCCAACTAAAAATTGTGAAATAAATTTATTGTTTAATAAAAAAAAACGCCAGTTAACATTATTTTTTATACTTAAATCCTTTCTATAATCAAGATAACTAATATTATAATAACTCTGAAGATCACCACCAAAAATTTCAATTCCTGCCGTTCCATTTGTCGATAAGTAATTTCCATAAGGAGCAAATGTTCCTCTTAGATTATATGAAATAATACCTCCATTAATCCAACTGTAATTTCTTTCATATTTTAATGGATAGTCAATCCTGGACCTTTCGCTTTTAAAAAGAAATTCATACTTTTTTTTTCTTTCCTGTTCCATCTTCACTGGCAAATCTCTTTGACTTGATAATCCTATTGATAACTTCGAAAATCGTGTTGAAAAATTCAAATTGAATAGTTTGTTCAATGTTGTTGGTAAAAAATAAATTTCTGTTTCACTTAATATGAAATCATCTTCATGTAGTAATGTATAAGCTTTGTTCATTGAGAAAAAATAGTTTTTCAAGTCAAATTTATATAAAGAATCAATATCCAAAAAAAAGCCAGTTATTATTTTATTCGCTTTATCATAAAATATATTTATTTTTAGTAATTCAAAGGTTTGAAAAATTGGTATGTATATGTTTGTGTCTCTGGATAATGCATTTAAATCTGCTTTAACATAATTTTCATAGGTAAAAGTAAAAATTCCTTCTTCTATTTCTGAAGTCCTGGTTATGTTATCTTCTTGTGAATAAATTAAGTATCCATATAATGTTAGTACAATTATCAACTTGTACATAAGTATCTATGATCATTTTTCAAAATTAATTTACAATTTCAAATGTTTTAGTTATTGGTTTAAATGGTAATCTCAACTCAACTGGGACTTCTTCTTTTTCATTGCTTACAGTAATCTCAACTTTTAATTTTCCTTTTGACAGATTCTTCTTATCAAACTTGAATTCAAGATTACAGTTTTCATATATTGATACTTTTTCCTCCCTTTTAATAATTATATTATTGTTGGAATCGTACAATTTCACATCCGCTTTTCCTAAAAATGGAGAGGTTCCGGCTTTATCAAATTTACAAACCAAATATATTGAACTTGAATCTGAATATCTTTTATACTCATCAAAATCAATTGAGGACGTTACATTTCCATTATTCAGCACTACCAGACCATTCATCCTTGTTCCAATTACTATCGATGCTGTGATTGCTGATGTATCTGACAATTTCTTTAATGTGTCAATCTGTTGAGTCATTGGTTTTGATGATGCTATAATTCTTGTCCAATAAGTTTTGCCGTCATCCCTTGGTAAATCTTTTACTATTAATCTTACTACCTGTGATTCCCCCGGTGGTATTATTAACTTTTTGGGGTAAATTTTTAAATATGAAGATAACGAGTATTCTTTTGCCATAACAGAGTCATCATATATTAATATTGATTTCCCTAATGAGTCATACTTTGGATACGCAAATAATAGCTCTATATTGAATTCCCTTATATCTTTCATAGGATTTATTATTTCAACGGTTGCAGTCCTTGAAACATTATCAATAACTATTAACATAGGTTTCATACCTACCTGTGAAATTGCTGAAAATGGAAATATAATTATTAGAATTATTACTAATATGTTGTTTTTTCTTATATTCATTCTTTTCCTCTTTATTAATAACCTACAATAGACACAGATATAGTAAAATCAAATGAGCCCTTCAAAGCTAATCGGCTAATTGTAATATGCTTAAATGTTATTCTCAATTTTGCATATCCATTGCATTCATCATTTTCATTTCTAATTAATTTAATATTTTCATAAACACCAGTTTGGTTAGGAAATTCTCGGCTGTAAAAACCTGGACTCTCGATGTCCATTATTTCCCATGTCCAGTTATCTATGTAAACACTATTATCGGTATTATTACTATAAATATTAGCATTTAATGTATATTGTTCGTCTGCTTTGCCTATGACCATGAATTCCAGATAGTTCCCATTGCCATCATTTGCTGGAATTTCACTACCGCTGTAGCCGGGCTGATAAGTTCCTAATTTCAAATCTGAATTTAGAGGTATTACTTTTATATCGCAATCTTGAGAAATATTATAATTATTTTTAATGTTTAAATCCTCAAAATCCTGCGAATAAAGACTTTTAATTGAAATCAGTATTATCAAGTAAATTATTTTTATTGCTCTATTCATTCTATAAACAATTGAATGAGACGGCATTTAATACCGCCTCACTCAATTTAATAAAAAACTAATTAATTACAAAACTATTCTATCAATCAACTACATCTATTGTAAATCTGAAGACAACAGGTCCCATATTAGAGGGAAAATGTTCTGTTGCTTTTGCTCCTGTAATTTGTAAGTAAATATAACCCCAGGAATCGCAACCTCCACCCTCGTTCAGGTAAACTTGATATTTGCCTCCCTGCTCCGGTGAGTTTATGAGTTCTTTTGATGTTCCGTTTCCATCGGCATACCATTGTGATTGAATTTCAACCTTTTCTTGCGGGTAATTAATAGGATCAGGTTCAACTGCCTGCTGCCAAAGAACAATATTGAATTGTCGGGGATTATTTGTTCCATCTCCTTCAAATCTCCATTTTACTTCAACAGGTCCTACCTCTTGAAAATCGCCACCCGCTTGAATTGTTCCAAGATTTTCACTTGGTAATACGCTTTCGGGATACATTTGTGAACTTCCCGGGCATGTTACATTTACATTTACATTTTGAGTTGCTTGTGTCTGTGATAGAACAGGAATGGAAATAATTACCATCATTGCTATCAGCATAATGATTTTTTTCTTCATATTCCTGATCCTTTCATTGAATTTGTTTATAAATTAATAGATTCTTAATATGTTGCTGTTAGATCAAATGCAAATGTATGGACCCCGGAAGTTGCATGTAAATCTACTGTGACAGTTGCTTCTGCTGTAACACTAACATTATCATTGCATCCCTCATATCGCCAATCACCTTGTACTGGATCATTTAAATCTAATATAACACCATTTCCGTCATCCCATGGGAAAACTTTGTTATAGCCCAATACTAAAACTGGGTTATTGGTTCCATCGCCTGTAATATTCCATGTGAATGTACTCGTAGCAGAGGCACCTGCTGCAACAGAAGGTTCCCATGGTGAACTTTGACAAGTTACAACAAGTTGATCGGAGCATGTAACGGTTACATTAACTGTTTGAGTAGCGTCTCCTGCCCATGCGTAAGTTCCAAAAAGAACTAAAACTGCGAGAATTGCAAAAAACTTTTTCATAGTAAACTCCTTTAATTAAAAAATTAAACAAAAATTATTAAAAAAAACAAAAAGAACATATATTCGTGCAGTGAGTGTCTTTTTTATTATTTAGGTCACTGCTTAAGTCCAACTAACCGGTTTCAGCTTTTATGATGAGGGCTCTAAGGGAATTAAGGGGAGTTACCGCACGAAATTCCTATTCATCTTAAAATGCTCCAACCGATTTTCAAATAACGCACCGTCCTCGGGTTTCCCCTCGGATCTAATCAGACTATTTTACTAAAACAACTTTCTGGTTTAATGAAAAGTTTGTGCCGGTGGCTCTAACAAGGTAGATGCCGGACATCAAACCATTCGAGTTAATTGTAATCTGGTTCCTCCCTGAACTGAGCATACCCGAATAGACATCGGATACCTTTTTGCCCTGCATATCATACAGCGACACGGTAACAAAATCTTTCTCCGGCAAGCTCAAATCGAACGAAGTCTCGGTTACGAACGGGTTTGGATATGCTTCTGTTTGCATAGCTTCTTCCGGTGCTTCGTTATGAATATAATAATTCCATTCATCGCTTTGTCGCGGAGAACCGGAACCGCTAACAGGATAATAAAATGTTGTTGCATATCGTGTATTGAGATTATAATAAACTTCTTGCCAATCGCCAAGACTATTATAAACCATAACATCACCGAGAACGCCATTAAACTCGCAGGAATAAGTGCTACCAATACTGTAATCAGCAAAGCGTGTCCTGCATGCACCGCCAATACCATGATTGTCAACATCTTTGGTGATACCTGAGAAATCCACAAGATCAGAAATAAGTCTTGTTGAGTTGAAGTATAGCATCCCTCTGAATTTCTTGGAATCAACATTATATTCAAGATGTGCCATCAGGATATTCGGCATAGTCGTAGGTAAATCAACCGAAGCATATCTCGACTCGAACCTGTTCCACATACCAAAGAACAACTTGCCAGCATTGATATAAATGTTGAATCCACTCAAAGGTCCTCCAAATTCAGCCAGAACTTGCCTGCCGTCGCTCCAGTAAGCCGGACCTCCGTTTGGTGACTCTGGCTTGAAAATGACAACAAGGCTTTTATCTGTCTGGTCTGCTTGTGGATTCCATTTATCAACGTTGGTTGAGGTAATGATATCACCATTTTCATTATCATATTCAATAGACATAATGTCAGAATATCCATATTTATTGGCATTATTATCCTGAGTGAATCTAACTCCCGGAAGATAAGTATTTGAAGGATTTGGTCTTTGGTACCAGTTGCTGACGAATGTTGGCTGCCTTTTTGAATCAGTCATAATTGCATTATCTCCATCTTCTGGACTTGTATTACCAACTTTATCAAGACCGGCGATATCATACCAGGTATCAAACGGGCTTAATTCCAAAGGCTTGTTATCCTTCATATAAACCGGGTCAAGATGGAGTACAATACTGCTTGATTGAATTTCCGGTGGTATATAATTCCTAACCTTGTAAATATTCCAACCTGGTACAACTGATCCACCCTTAAAGAAATCTCTTATATTATACCCGCAATACCAGGTTTCAACCAGATTCCCCTGGTAAAAGGTTTCGAAAAGGAAAGAGATCCTGTTAGTTTTTCCTGGTGGGGCATCAGTAAAGGTAATAGAAAACCAAGCAAACCAAGTTTTGGAATTTGTTGAATTATTATCAATAACCACAGAGTAATAATCATTCTCAGAAAATTCAATCCAATCAGACGGGTTGGTAACAGTATTTCCATCTTGAGTTTTTACTTTTGTAACATCGAAAGGTATTGTAGTAGATGTATGAACTTCAAATTTACAAGTTGCAGTAACATCTTCCAGATGAGTAATTGTCATCCTGTCAAATGGAATTGTCTTTGCAACTGATTCAATATAACCGCTCGCTGGATTATCCTCCCATGCCTGTGTGAAAGCCTGAGTCCAACTGTTTCCCTCGACAATTTCACCATTAGGTTCGAAACCCCATAGTTTCGGGAGAAACAGCAGTAGATTAAATAATATGATTATTCCTTTTTTCATATGTTTTTTTTTGGTCCTTAATCAGTTTTTATGAATAAAAAAGTTGTTTTAGTGATTTATACATAGTCTGATTAACAACCTATCTATAAAATAAACTATCAATAAAACCGGATAAAGCTCCCGAGCATGAAAAAACGTGAGAAAAACGCATATTCTGGAGTCTTCCCCGGGGCTTTATCCTGTTAACTATCAATTTTGAAAGAACTAGTGAAATTGAAAATAAAATTTACTTTGTTATAACCACTTTGCCGGATTCAACAAATCCGTCACCAATTACTTTGAATATATACATTCCATCTGCCAATCCATTGCCATCAATGACAAAGTCATGAATTCCCTTTGATAAACTACCGGAATAAATGGTTTGAACTTTCTGCCCGAGAGCATTGTATAGCTCCACATTCAGGTTCTGTTCTTCGGGCAGATAAACCGAGAAAGTGCTTTTACCTGTAAATGGATTAGGATAGGCAGTAGAAATAAATATCTCATTTTGCTTAAACTCTGAAAATTCAATCACATCCCATTCTGATGCTCTGGGTATGTAATGAAACTCCTCTTTGTATTCAAACTTAGTTCCAAACTTGTTATTAATATAACCATAAAGATTATAAAGGAAATATTGATCATAATGATTATAATTTCCATTTGTTAAGCGTGAATAAAACTTATTATACAGCAAAATTTCTCCAATAACACCTGCGAAATGATCTGAATGTGTAGAACCAATACTGTAATCAGCATACGCAGTTCTTGACGCACCACCAATTCCAATTTTTTCAACAGGATAATTTACGTCTAAAGTCAATCCTTGGAATGATGTAAAACCCGAAAATGTTGCATAAGGTGGAGCTGTGGGACCATCATCATATTTTGTTACACCAACTCTGAATTCATTGTTTTCTGAGTCATATTCGAGGATAGCCATATAAACAGCAGTCTTTGACAATGGATATATAAAACTTTCACCTGGTGGGGGATTATATACCATAAATTTCCGCTCGAACCTGTTCCACATACCAAAACAAATCTTCCCATTCGTTATATAAACATTGTAACCGGATAAGGGACCACCAGCTTCGAAGATACATTGTCTTCCGTCAGACCAGTATGGATCAGGATCAGGACTACCCGGATTACCTGGGTCATCAATATTATTACCGGTTTTAAAAATAATAAATAGTGATTTATCAGTTGATAAAGGTTTCCATTTATCTGTCTCTTCTGAAACTATTTCGCCTTCAATATCTGATGTTGTTAATATATCTGAATATCCATATTCATTTGCTCCATATTTTATTTCAAAAGCAACTCCTCTTTTGTTTTGATTCTGAGGTGCAGAGGAAAAAGCACTTGAATTGATTTGTGGTCTCATATTTGAATTAATCGGTACTGCGTCCTCGGCAGGTGTCGTTTTATCTTTCCATTTCACTACATAAGTGCCCATCATTTCAAATTTAGTCTGATCAGAAGCATCATACCAAAGAACAAGATCTGAGGCTTGAACTACTCCTCCATCATCACAATTGGCAGTTTCTCGACCGGAATATGAATTAAAGAGATTATCTGCATCTGTTTGACTGAAAGCTACATTGAAAACCCCAACTTCATCTATCAAACCATTCCACCAGTATTGCTTAACATCGCTTGGACAAACAACTACCGAACCAATATTAACATCAGCATTTCTTGAGGTTATTCCCTGATCATCAATTCTTTTAAAAGTATGCCTTACCCAATTTCCATCCCCGTCATCATCTTCATATACAATTAATTGATATTCATGGGAAGTTGAATTAATTTTTTTATAGCTCGCAACCATAAAATACCATTTATCTTTTTTGATTAGAAATGTTGCTGGGTTTGGGTCTTGGCAACTGGCTACATCACTATAAACCCAACAATTATGACTCCAGCTATCGTACCAGGTTCCCCACATTATTAATCCGTTTGTGCCATCCTTTATTTTCAATTGGTATTGAGTGCCGCCGGTGCAATAACCCTTAGAAAATATTTGCCTGGTATGAGTTTGGTCTGTATATGATTTAACCCAAACAGAAATAGTAAATCCCTCCCCATCGTTCATTGCTGCGGAATTAAAGTTTAACTTATCCGGGCGACCAAGGTTTACGTATCGAGCGCAGTTATCATTATCAACCCCTGAACAAGTTTCAGTAAATTTATAATTTACACACTGATTATTTATACCTTCAACCCATAAAGGTGGAGGTATAGTGTTTGGATTGCTGTATGGGGTGAATACTGTTCCATTTGCCAAGGGTGTAACACCACTGACGTCATCTGTTAATGTCCCTTCGCAATAATCAAAATTCCAATATGCTACCATACTGCCTGTAGGATAGTTAAGTCCTGTTGGGTAATTTGGTCCCGCCATGGAATTTGACATCAAACCAACCATCATCATCAAAACAACCAGTAAAATGATTTTTTTCATTTTTTTCCTTTTATGTCTTCTTTTTTTGAAATTCTCTGCACCCTTCTTGAGGTGGTGCAGAGCGTTAATTAATTATTTATTTAATATAACCTGTGTTGTTTGAGTAAATGTTTCGCCTGCTACTTTAACAAAGTAGATGCCGTTTGATAGCCCTGTTCCGTCAATTTCGATGTCGTGAATGCCGGCGGCTAACTTGCCATTGAATACCACTGCAACTTTTCTTCCCATCAGGTCGAGCAGTTCAATGTTGATGTTTTGCTCGCTAAGCAGATTAATCCCGATGCTTGTCTTTGAATCAAATGGATTTGGATAGGCAGAGGAGATATTATTCTCGCCTGTTCTGTCGTACTCTGCAATTATTTTCCAGTCATCAGCTGTAATTCTGGGAGTTGTAATATTAGGAACTCCATATCTTGCATTCAAATAGGTGCTTACCCCTGTTGTATTCGAAAAATCATTACCGCAATAAATTATTATATCCCCTAGCAAGCCATCGAATTCATCAGAATAAGTTGAGCCCACCGAGTAATCATGATAGCGTGTTCTTGCGGCACCGCCTATACCTGTTTTATCCTCTGCATCTTGGGATAACCCTGAGAAAGTTATTTCAGGGCTTGGTGATAAAGATGTACCATCACTTACATTAGCAATAAATTTATCACCATCATAATATAGATGCCCATAATATGTCTTCTCAGTTGTTAGAGGATAAAGCGAACTATTTTCCAGGATGGTATATTTGCTTTCAAATCTGTTCCACATACCGAAAACTAATTTACCACCGACTAAATATAAATTGTAACCTGACAAAGGTCCGCCTGCCTCGAAGATGCATTGTCTTCCGTCACGATAGTAAACCGGAGGTTCTGCTTCATCATCCACCGATGTACCGGTCTTGAATGTTACAAAAAGGTTCTTCTTTTGGTTCGAGGGATGCCATTTGTCAATGCTTCCACCGTCTGTTGCAGTTATATCCCCATAACGCTGTACTTCCATAACATCTGAATAACCATATTTACTAGCTCCGAAGTCAGACTCGAATTTCACCCAGCCATCTGAATAAATTGGCTGTCTCTTTGTGGCACCTTGAACAGCTTTGCGATTTCCGCAATCCATACTAAGCCAATTTGCCAATCTTTCATCACCAATCCTTTTTGCAGTAATTGGTGAAAGCCAAAGAGCCGCATCACCGAAGGAATTACCAAGCCAGGGATAGTAATCAATGTTATTTGTTACACCATTGCCTAACCCATCTGCATTCTTCATTTGATTTACTAATTCTGGTTCTGCATTATCAGGAACTTCAATTGTACCACTAATATCTTTGGGACCACTACAATCACCCCACCAGTTATATTCAGCATTGATTGTCAGATAATCAACATTTGTTTCCATCCCGTAAGTTTTATTGCCAGAGATGTCGTTGAAATTTATTTCAGCTGCAATAAATTTACCCGGGGTTGTATGACAGCCTGAAATACACTGAAAAATTTCAAATCCAACATCAAAACCAGAAACATAATTATTCTTAGCACTGAAACTAATGCCATTTTCATCAAATCCTGCATCAGCCTCGATTCCATATGTGGAATTGTCATTACTCCCAGAATTTAATATTACTATATTATTATTAACTGAAAACGTTAGATTAGCTAATATTTTTTCTTTATTCTGTTTATTTATACCCAGATCAATATTGTCTATTGGCGAAGGGACAGCATGTGGGGGATCTGACACAACAATACCATAAGCATATGAACCAGAATTTGAAATATAGAGTTCATTATTGTAAATATCTGTTGAACTTCCTATACTGTAAATACCCATATGCCCATTATTAATTACATTATCATATATATCAAGGTCCGAATAAAAGTTCAAAATTGACGTAGCCACCCAATTTGTTCCTGTCCCGGGATAGATCCATTCAATTCCATTAATCGTATTATTATAAATCTTCCCATAACCACCTGATGACCAAATTTGAATTCCATTTTGAGCAGTAACTTGTGTAGCTCCTTTTCCTGTTATAACATTATCATGAACATCTACATCAAGTGGGCCTGTAAGAGAGATAAGTGCCATAGCATTTTTCTGAAATTCACTAATTTTGCAATTTGCAATCTCAAAATTTGGATTGCCCTCGGAATTATTATAGTAAGAATAAATACCAACCCCATGCTGATTCCCGTTGAAAGGTGTTTCCTGTATGTTTTTGACTTCTACATTCTCAACTAAGCCATCACCATTATAAAAACCGATTCCAACAAATCTATAATTACTGTTCCCTCTTCCAAAACCGTCAACAAGCAGATCTTTAATAGTAACACCCGTAGCCCCATTTATAAATACAATAGGTTTATTATCACTACTACCGGAAGAAAAGCTTTTTGATAATGTTATTGGTGATTTGATAATTGTTGAGCTACCTACCCCTTGCAAAGTAAGGTTGTTTTTAGTTATTTCCACCTGCTCTTCGTATGTGCCTGCAAGAACATAAACTGTACTGCCGCATACAGCATCAACACCTTCTTGTATAGTTGCAAATGCGTTTGAACCAAATATCCAAGCTTCACTTTTAGCATAAACTATATCACCATTTGACTTGCTAATCCAGTCATCATCAACAACAGCATTATTACAGTTACAGTTTAATGGATTAAAATAAAATTGGCTCGAAATGATTGATTCTTGATAAATAGTTGGTGTAGGATCTGTGAATGTATTATTGTTTAGTACAGCCGAAGCTCTACCCGTATTGCCGGTGTTTGCAAAAAAGTGATAAGGATTATAACCATCAAAAATATTACTTGAAATATTTACAGTACCAGTACCCCTTGCCCTTAAAGCATGGGCATATCGTGTGGTTATACCTTTGAATGTGTTGTTTGATATTGTAGCATTAGTAGCATCAATTGTTACTTGTGTGTTGCCTTGTTGATGCCAAGTGGAAGTACTTCCATCATTTGCAATATTGCTACATCCGCCTGTAATTCCTTCTACTAAGTTATTTGTAAAAGTTGCATTAACAGTCCCAACACTAATTGTAACGAGCTGTCTTGGTACATTTAACAAAGTAAATTGCGAATTAAATCCATCACCAGCGGGGTATTTAACAACAAACGTTTTGCCGGTGAAGATATTATTATCAACTAATAATCCGTCAACAGTATTGTTATACTCAGTTAGCAATCCAGCCTCACCATTTGCAACAATTTTGTTTCCTTTCACTACGGGATTTGTGTGGGTTCCCTGAAAATAAATACAAGCTGTCTCAAGACCAGCTTGACCATCAAATCCAATAATAGTAAATCCTTGATTAAGATCCCCAATCTGAACACCATTTGAACCAGTTGTGACTTGAATAGTGCCAAGACTACTGCCAGATGAACCAACAATTGTTGTAGAACTATAACCATTTACTGATTTTAATGTTATGTTTTTGTTTAATAAAACATTTTCGTTATAAGTTCCGTCATCTACAATAATCTCATCCCCTGCATTTGCTGCATTTATAGCTGATTGAATGGTATTATGATAAATGATCAGTTCAGTATTATCAATATGTAAATCACCTGGAACACTAATAAATGTAAACCACATATATCTATTTCCACCAACAACAGATGCAATTAAATCAGAAGTACTAGTTCTTGTTTCTGTCCACAACAATGTATTACTTGAATTCCTTAAATTTAAATCAACCGCTAATTGTCCACTTTGGTTTCTAAAAACGAATTCGAATATATACCAACCTGCTGAAGTAACAGTATAATGGTTGATGGTTTCTAAATCTTGTCTAACAGCAAAATTTGTATTATTACTGCCACCAACTAATAAAGAACCAGTGCTTAGATCTTTGCAAACATGAAATATGAAATCACTTAAATGATTTCCATCCTGTTTATTTGTAGCTACTGATAAATCAAAACCACTACTTGCAGCCCATGAAGGATCTAAATAGATATCAAGCTTAGCTTTCCAACCTCCATCAGGCCATTTTGAACGGTATTTATCAAATCTAGTAAACGGACCAGAAGAAAAATGTCCAACTTTTGCATGATTACTCCCTGATTTTGATGTTATACCATCTGTTCCGCTCGATACTTTTAAAATACTACCGTAATTTGTGGAGGGGGAAACAAAAGTAATCCATCCATCAGTATTAGATTCAAACCCTTGAGAAAAAGCTTCATAAACTGGTACTTTAATATTCTCAGCACAAATATTAATGTAATAAAAGCAAATAATACTTAAAACCAGTAAAAATCTCTGCATTCGAAACTCCTTTTTTGAAAAATTAAAAAACATTTTTTTTATCAGGTGCAAAAATAAATGCTGATTTTCCCAAAGTAAATACCATTTTATAGGTATTTTTTGCATTTTTTTAAAAATACCAATAAACACGTATTTTTGATAAGTAAATCTTCTATGTCCTTGATTTTAAATCGTGTCAAGTTTTGGCTAAACTATATGTTTTGTTAAATTAAATCCGACAAAATTTTTTTTATATTTTGTTATTTATTTCCGATTTTATTTGATTTTCAATATATTTTATCAAAATAAAACAACATATATCATTAAAAAAATTCATACATTTAAAAAAAATGTTTTATAGAAATCTTATTTTTAGTTTCTGATAAGAAAATTTTTATTTAGATGTGATTAATTCCCCTCGAATAACTTTTTATTCTGGATTTTTTTTAGAAGTATAGCCCAAAAATGAAATTTAATATCTGGAATTGTTAAATAATGTTTAAGAAAATAAAAAAAATAAAAAATTTTCAAAAAATACGTGTTTTTTGGTATTTACTTTTATTATTATTAAGATTATTTTTGCTTCAGTTAATTAATGTTAATAATTTGTAAACTTTTAATTTGTTGTTCGTTTCGAAAAAATTGGAATCAACTGAAGTACATAACGATAGCATTAACATATATTATAAAGAAAGCGAATTGAATACTTTGCCCCAAATTTACACAAATTTACTCTACTCCATCAGGTTTTATTGTGATATAATACCTATAAACTTATTAGAAATCATAACCGAGAAGTTGAAAATCAATTTGAATCACATCTCTTGCTTAAGTGAAGACAAAGCAACATTAAATACATACTGTGATTGCAAGGAACCCGGTCTAAAAGTTCAATGTAAAAATAGAACGATAGAAGTCCTTTATGAGATAAGGAAGTTTTTTCTACTGCTTCATTTTTTTAATATGACAAATTCTGAAACTTGTTTATTTTTTTTGAATCAGGTTGAATGCTTGCAGAATCAGGTTCTGAGAAATTGTAAAATCTTAACTAACCCCCATTGAAAAAAAATGGAGGAAAATGGAGGTTTTTTTTCATAAAATGATAATTTATTTTACCATTTGAAAATTATATTTATTTAATTTTCTAGTCCTGATAAATATTTAACTTAAGAAATAAATATTATATATATATATATATTGAGGACTTTATGGATTTCACAGAACACGTTAACTATCACTTTCTTGACTCTTTGAATGAATCAATTGCTTTGTTTGACTCTAATAATAATGAAATTTTATATTTAAACAGTTCATTAAAAAACTTCCTTCTTTCAATTCAACAACCATTAAGCGTAAAAAGTATATTTGAGCTGGTGAAAGCCATAAATCCTCTAAATTCCTCAAGTTTATTGAATTTCATAAGCAGTTACTTATCTGGCAAATCAACAAATCATAATTGTCAGTTCAAGGCAATAAAAAATAATACAATCATAAGTTCCAATCTAAGTATTTATAAATCAGAAACTAACGGAAATCATTTTTTGTTTATCAATTTCAACAAGAAACCAAAACAAAATAGTATTTCACATTCTAAAAGTTCTTTGATTGACGAATATGCCCAATTAGCCGAGATTTCGAACGAATGGGTATGGGAAGTTGATTCAGAATGCCGCTATGTTAAATCAAATTTTGCTGTTTATGACATATTGGGTTACTATCCTGATGAAATAATTGGCAAAACTCCTTTCGAATTGATGCCTTTGAGAGAAGCAAAAAGAATTAAGGAGCTTTTCAGCGATATAGAAAAAAACAAATCAAATATTCATTGTTTAATTAACAACAATATAACTAAGTCTGGGAAGATAATCCAAGTGGAAACATACGGAATGCCGGTTTATGATGAGATTGGGGCATATAAGGGCTATAGAGGTATTGACTACATTAATTCTTCTGTTGATAAAAAAAATAATATTTCTTCTTCAATATATGAAATATCAGAAATAGAAGATGATAAGATTCACATCATTGCTATTAATAATCAAAAATTAACAACTGACTTGCTTAACGAGTCCTTCAATCATTCACATAGTTACAAATTTACTGCCCTTTCAAATATTGACGAAAATGATTTTAGAAATATAATTCAAAAAAACAAACCGGATGTATTAATGGTATTTGTGAACTTCCCTGATTTTTGTGGACTTAACATCATCAAAAAAATCATTAATGAGTTTAGTGAACTAAAGTTGATAGCCATAACAGAATGTTCAAATCCTATGATTATTGACAAATTAATCAACTCTGGAGTCCATGGTTGTATTACTATGCTATCATCCAGGGAGGATTTGATTGACTGCATTAAATCGGTTATTGAAGGAAATAAATATTACTGCAAAACCACAAAAAATGTTCTTTCAAAATTAAACTCTCAAAGCATAAATTCATCTTTCGTTTCTTCCTTCGAAAAGCTAACAACAAGAGAATTGGATATACTCAGACTGATAGCCATGCAATTGACGACTTCAGAAATCGCTGATAAACTTTGCATTAGCAAAAGAACCGCCGAAACTCATCGGAAAAATATTATGAAAAAATTTAGTGTAAAATAGCGTTGGCTTGATCAAAATCGCTCTCGAAAACAATCTGATCGAAGTTACTTAGCGTCATATTCTGTCTCTAACTTCTAATTGAATTACTAGAATCACTATTAATACTTTATTGATTAACATTATTATTAAAAATCCAAAGAAAATTTGATTTATTGATATTTTTATATATTTCTAACTACATATGTTGGATTATCAAAAAAAACATCCGATTAATCATAAATTTTAAAGAATTTTAATCAAAAAGACAAAAAAAAACGTATCAAAACTATTTGACACTTTAAAATTTGTGATCCCGGTAGGAACACATTATTTGAAACAATTTGAAACAAAAAGACACACGAAATATCGTTCAAATCACGCTCTAAATCATATTTTACAAAATTTCTGAAAAATTCTGAAACATTCCTTTTTGCAATTTTTTTCGTAATTTACGTCATCATTTACGTCATCATTTTTTTTGAGTTTACTATGAAATTTTATCTTGTAAGACCCTACGATAATTCTTCTTCTATCTTCATTGACGTAAACTATAAGAAGAACAGACTTCGCGCTTCTACCGGTATAGTTCTCTCTACTGATGTACATGATGTAGGAAATTAGATAAATTAATTATTCATTGGCATATCAGAATTAGTCAAATTTAATCTTATAAAAAGTTTTTTTTAGAAACATAAAAGAATAAAAAGACTTATATTAAATTTTGATTTTAATTATAAAAATACTATATTAGAGAAATAAAAAATATTTATTAAGATGATAATAAATAATTTCTTTACTGTTATTAAAATAGGAGTAAGTGATGAAAATAAAATTATACTTTCTGGCATCTTTTTTAGTAATTTTTATGCTCAATCTAATGGATGCAAACTCCAAAAAATACAAAGTGTTCATTTCTTCAAATTCATTGAATCCATCTGGCATTTATGGTAGTAATGGATTAAATCCCAGCGGATTTGAATTTGCTTTCAACTCTTTTCATAAATCGAATGTTATTAATTCAAGCTACCCCATAGTCTCCCCTACTGGAGACAAGTTTGCAAGATTCGAGGAAAATTCAACCGGAATGTACCTTATAATAAGAAAAACTGATGATGGTTCGTTATTAAATGAAATAAAAATTACAGGTTATAATCCTCAATGGTTTCCTGACGGTAATAATTTGTTTTTTGAAACACGCTTATCAAGTAATCAAACGGAATGCTGGAAAATAAATGTTGAGACAGGTGCTTATTCAAAAATAGGAGAACTGACAAAACAATACTACCCATCAAGCGACCCTAAGCTTGGAGCAGCCATCCTTTCTGCTGATGGAAGAGATATTGCATATATTAGACTTTCCGATACTCTATCTTTTCTGACACCTTATATATTTGAAATATCAACAGGTAGAGAAAAATATGCTTATGAACCAGAGAAAGATGGTATGTTGGACGGTGAAATTAAAAGAAAAATTAGAATTGCAAACGGACCCTCTGCTCCACAAACAATAAGGCATATGAGTTTCAATTCTTCAACACAAAAACTTGCAATTTACGGAACCGTCAGCTGGGCAAATTATTATGACCCAAAAGATACAGCCAAATTTATTAGAGAAAGCATTCAGGGTATATTTGTAATTAATCTAATTACAAAAGAAATTACAACAATTTACAAAACAGAGAATTTTTTTGTTGAACATCCTGATGTTTTTTTCTTTTCACCTAATGGTAAAAAATTAGTGTTTAATGCGATAATCGGAAATCAAAATTATGTTTGGTTTGCAAATACTGATCTTCCTAACTCTGCCAGAGCAGTATATCAGGGAACTATAATTTGCGGGGAAACAAGCAAACAGTATTGGGCATTGAGCCCATGGTCATCAAGTGGCAAGAAGATATTATACAGTAATAATATTAACAATAAAGATATAATTTCATCAACTCCTTGCGGGGATGAAATACAAATAACTGAATTCAAAAAACAAGTTTTTATCCAAGATGCACAGTGGGCTGATTTTACTGTGGAATCAACACCCGAGATTGGATTTACTTATGTTGATCCTGTTCCGGAATTACTTGAGAATGATAAGATAACTAAGGATATTGGTTTAATCCACAGTAGTAAACATTATGTTAACTCTGTTGCCGCAGATGGTGTGGCAAAAATAGTAATTAGAATCGAATCGGGTTTTTCAAATCCTGTAAAAATTAAATTTTCTTTAGAGAAAAACAAATGTGCTATTAATACAACTGGTAATGAAAATGAGGACGGCAGTCTTTCATTGCCGGGAGATACAACTGATAGAGGATTTTCAACAGTAGAAACGATGACTTATGATTATAACGGAACTCAATCAACTGCAATAGTTTACAATGCTCCCCTTGACTTTGTTCGCACTGGCACAGATGACGATCAAAAGTCTTTTAGATATATTGAAGTTTCAATGATTATTGATGACAACGTATATCAACTGCCAATATTGATATTTAGACCTCCTGTTTTCCTGATACATGGATTATGGAGCAGCCCAGAGATATTTGATGAATTCGAACCTTTTAACGTTGATATATATGATGTTAATAGCCTTTTTAGTGTCTTTAGAGCAGATTATTCCAAAAGAAATAATAAATATATTGATGAAATATTGGGAAGATTTGACCATGGAGTTGTTGACCAATTGTACGAAACTATTGATTATTACAAAAATAAAATGTTTATGAAAACAGCCTGTGCGAAAGCAGATGTGGTTGCCCATAGTCTAGGTGGATTAATTGCAAGATCTATGCCAGTAAGAGCCGAAAGTAAATTTTTTAGGAAGGAAAACTACCAAAAGGGAATGATACACAAACTAATAACAATTGATACACCTCACCTTGGTTCAGGATATGCTGATGCTCTTATTACACTATACGATAAATCGCTTGAACCCGGTGCTAAAGGATATTATTATACAGGCGTCCTAAATGCATTTGAAAAAATATTATATGCCTGGGGTGCTGTTAATCCATTGCCAATTTCAGGAGGTGCCATCCACGATCTCCGAACTAATTCGGAAATTCTGAAACTGCTAAATGATTCAGATTTTGTTAAGATTCAGCCCCCTTTACACACAATTGTTGGTTTGGCTTCTTTTGAACAGGTAACAGCAAATCAGGTATATGTATTTTATCTAACATCTTTTATGGGGAAGGGATTAGGTGGCTATCCTGTTCTATTTGGCTCAAGCCGGCATGATTTGATTGTTTCTGAAGAGAGCCAGAAAGGATTATTCGATGTTAATTTGGATAGGATGACAATTAAATCCGGTATAACTCACAGTAGCGATTACTTCCTTTCAAACTCTGCAGTCGGGAAAAACTCAGGGAATGCTAATAATGTTATCAATATGTTGAATGTACCGCGTAATTCAAAATATTTTACTCTGAACGGAAGACAGTTTGGTAAAATTAATATAAAATATGATGACCATGATATTTTAAAATCTTCACCGGAGAAAAAAGTTATTTTACAAGCTGAAGGGAAAAAAGGAATTAAAATTACCATGCCTTCTCAAAATTCAAAATATTTTTGCGGGGATGTTTTTAAGCTGAAAGTCGAGCCATTAACGGGATTTAATATTATTAGACTATATGCTGCCGGTTTTAAAAGTTTCTATTTCGATTCAATACCACCTTTCGAATTTGATATTACTATACCAAAAGATTTCCCTATTGGTAAAACTGAATTCGTTGTTGTTGGAGAGGACGATAAAGGCAATCTTGCAAATGATCTTGACTCGAATGATTTTTCTGATATTTTGGAACTGGATATTTCTTCAAATGCTTTCTTAGATTCTATCAAAATTTTAAAAGTTAGAAACTTTAGTTTCAGAATTAACCAGATAATACCCAAACTAATAATATCAGGTTTTTATAGTGATGGGATCAGAAGAAATATTACAAACGATTTGAAAACAACTTATTTATCATTAAATAATGATATTGCTGAAATTCAATCAGGAGAAATTATCCTTAAATCAACCGGATTTACCAAAATCATTGTGACTAATTCTGGTAAATCAGATACTATTGAACTTGAGGTTAAGCCAGATAATAAACCTCCAGTCGCAGATGCAGGAAACAATATTACAGTCAAATTAAACAATAATGTTACTCTCGATGGGTCAAATTCTTTTGATCCTGATGGATCGAGTCTTTCTTATTTTTGGAACTTGTATGAAAAACCAAAGAACAGTTCTTTAAATATATCAGGTATGAACAAAAAAACGTTTAATTTTACACCCGACATACCCGGTTATTATGTGTTCAAGCTGACTGTAATGGATGATAAAAACGAATCATCTGATGATTATGTATCTATACATGCAGAAACAACAAATGATGTTAGATTTAATTATTCTGAGGGTAATAAAACATCTATTATTTCAAATTATTTTCAGCAAAGTGATATAATTGATATTCAAATGAAAAATTGCTTTATTGGAAAAAACAAAATATATATAGTCAATATAATTGGTAAGAAAGTTTCTGATATTTTTAATGGTTTTGTATCTGAGGATAATTTTTCCATAACTTTTAATGCTCAAGATATTGTTCCCGGTTGTTTCTTTATCATTTGTGAAAACGAAAAAGACATTAATGTTAGTAAAATTATTAAACCATATTAGAATTTAAACTGAATTTCTGGTTTCTTTTTAAGCCCAGAAGAGTAATTAGTATTCATTGTCATTAACAACATATCTGAATCAAAATGGGCTTGTAAATAATAGTGCCGGAGTGCATATAAAAATATTAAAGACATTTCTATATGATATGGAGGAAGAAGGAAAAGCAGTCAATAAGGAATTCAGGCAATTCAAGTCTTACAAAGATCCGGAACCACCAACATTTGCTCTGACAGACAAAGAGATAGAAGCAATCGAAAACGTCATACCTACCAATAAAAGACTTGAGAAAACAAAAGATTTGTTTATCATTCAGTTACATACACTATTCAGAGTAAGTGATTTGATGAATATCAAGAGAGAGCATATAGACACAGAGAAGATGACAATCCAGTTTTTCATACAGAAAACACGAAGGACGATAAGTGTGCCAATAACAAGAAAAGCGTTGGAAATACTTCAGAAATATGACTATGAAATACCAAGAATATCCTCACAAAAATATAATGATAATTTGAAGGAACTGGCAAAGATGGCAGGAATAGACAAAATGGTAGAGCTTGCAAGGACAAAAGGGGCTAAAAAGGAAGTAGAGGTTATGCCGAAATACGAAACAATGTCGAGCAATATGGTAAGGAGAAGCGGAATAACAGGATTGTTGCGAAGGAAAGTCCCCCCGAAAATGATAATGCAGGTTTCCGGCCACAAAAAGCTACAGGTGTTCGAACGCTACATCAGGATGGAAGAGCAGGAATCACTCGACGCAGTCAGAAATGCCTGGGATGGGGGGTAATTAAATTCTATGAAAGTATTTCAATACTAATATAGTTCGATTAAAACTTAAAACCTGCACAAACAAAACTAATTAGTAATACATTTCAATACTAATATAGTTCGATTAAAACTCAACCCCGTCAAGTAGAATTTTCGGAACGAAGTCATTTCAATACTAATATAGTTCGATTAAAACGCTTTCACTTTCTAATTGTTTAACCGTGTTCTGGGTATTTCAATACTAATATAGTTCGATTAAAACCATCAACGGGATCGAAGTTGGAACATCTCATCGCATTTCAATACTAATATAGTTCGATTAAAACTCCTTAAATACTGATCGTTTACCCCGTTTTCAAGTTCATTTCAATACTAATATAGTTCGATTAAAACTCTATGAGAAATATTACATCAACGCAGGATATTATAAATTTCAATACTAATATAGTTCGATTAAAACGCTGTGCGTCTAAGTTAATCTTCAAATCCTTTTTGTTATTTCAATACTAATATAGTTCGATTAAAACACGTGCAGAGTGAACTGACTTTCAGAGGCTTGAACGCATTTCAATACTAATATAGTTCGATTAAAACTTACGTGGGAAATGCTTGAAATAGCAATTGGTTTTAATTTCAATACTAATATAGTTCGATTAAAACTGAAATAGAATTTTTTATAGTATTAAACATAATTGTATTTCAATACTAATATAGTTCGATTAAAACGCCCTAGTGGTAAATCGTCAATCGTAATTAACGCATTTCAATACTAATATAGTTCGATTAAAACTTAGCCATAAAACTTGCTAACATACCCAGTTGGTTTATTTCAATACTAATATAGTTCGATTAAAACTTGCAATATTTCCGAGTGCGGTTCCAAGTTGTGTTAATTTCAATACTAATATAGTTCGATTAAAACTGAGTATTTCAAAGCCACCCTGCGTGTCTATCAAAGTATTTCAATACTAATATAGTTCGATTAAAACTACCGCCCTTTTCCATCTCCTTTTTCAAGTCACCAAATTTCAATACTAATATAGTTCGATTAAAACGAGGGCGAGGGCGAAGGTTTTTCCCCACCTCTCCCCATTTCAATACTAATATAGTTCGATTAAAACAGGAAGACACAACGAAGAGCATTAGAGATAAGTTAAATTTCAATACTAATATAGTTCGATTAAAACCAGTGATCCTCTTCACTTGTTCGTCTCTCTCTATCCATTTCAATACTAATATAGTTCGATTAAAACGGAATATTTAGTAAGAACCAAATAGGGAGGTAACAACTTTCAATACTAATATAGTTCGATTAAAACTTGGCAATCACGAAGCACGATGGAGTGATTACCTGCTTTCAATACTAATATAGTTCGATTAAAACTTATGCGGCAGAAGTAATTAACGGCAGATTTGAACTCTTTCAATACTAATATAGTTCGATTAAAACTCATTGTGATTAACGGCGTTATCAACTGTAATATCTTTCAATACTAATATAGTTCGATTAAAACTCGCCGCATAATCTACAAGACGTGTGGCGAAACGACTTTCAATACTAATATAGTTCGATTAAAACCCGTTGAGACTATGTTGCTGATAAGTGGAACAATCTTTCAATACTAATATAGTTCGATTAAAACTGACACTGAATTTCGCAAGCGGTTAATAGAGAAATACTTTCAATACTAATATAGTTCGATTAAAACCGAACCCGAACAAGCAAGAGAAAGAATTGAAGCGGTCTTTCAATACTAATATAGTTCGATTAAAACACGAAGGAGCTCATAGCAAGAAGTTACAGGAGTTCCTTTCAATACTAATATAGTTCGATTAAAACCCGTAAACACATTCATATAAGCCCCCGCCGGGATTCTTTCAATACTAATATAGTTCGATTAAAACTGACGGGCGGCGTAAGTGTTTGTAGCGTTCGAAAAACTTTCAATACTAATATAGTTCGATTAAAACTACGCTTGCTCAACCCCTCTTCTTCCGCTTTTATAACTTTCAATACTAATATAGTTCGATTAAAACTACTATAAAAAACTCAATTTCATTTTTCTCAGTCGCCTTTCAATACTAATATAGTTCGATTAAAACCCGAAACTAATTTATTAAAAAAACTGCTTTTTTGCAAGCAGTTGATTTATTTTTTCTGTTTGTATTATCGTCGGGTTGTGATCCACCGAAAAACACTGTTATCTGACGACTCTTTTCTTGATAGATTGCTCCTGATTTTCAAATAACTTTTCGGTTTTTTTTTTGATATTTTAAATTTTTCCTTTTTATGTTTTTTGAGTTCGACGCATTTTTTGTTAGATAAAATTTGATGTAAGTTTAGATTTATCAACTCCTAACATGTCTTTTTCAATATATTTGTCATTCTGCATTTTGAAAAGTATTACCGAATCCTCGGTTAGTTTCATTATTTTTTTCAAACGATGTAACAATTCCTCGATTCTTGCCTCAGTCAAATTTCCCTCGAAAACGGAGTTTTGAATCCAGCAAAGGTATTGTCTGCAAAGTTTTAATGCCTTTGCGACCCTTTTTTCTCCGATATCATAAACTAAAATACAATACATTACCACCAAATTTTGAAAGGTTCGTAAGGAGTATCACCGATCAAATGCTTAATAAGTTTATAGCATTCAAGCCTGATAATTCTTCTATAAGATACTTCACGATTTATTTTTCTGTGTTTTAAAACTGTTCTTAGTTTCGTGTCTAATTCAGAAACAAAGGTCTTGCGTGCTGATTGTTTCAGGTAGCTTCCATTAAGCTCTGAGTCAAAGTCATGGCTTTGAATCTGTTTGTTGTTTAAAAGTTTGAATATAACTCTGTCAACTAATAATGGTTTGAATATCTCAGCCAAATCTAAGGCAAGTGAGAATCTTCTTTCTCCGGGTTCATGCAAGAATGATATAGTTGGATTCAATTGAGTTCTGTAAATTTCGGATAGAACAGTGGTATAAACAAGTGAATTACCAAACGAGATAAGAGCATTAATAGGATTTGAGGGAGGTTTATAAGTTCTTGCAATAATTTTAAAATCGTCTCCAAGAATTTCTTCGAATGATGAATAATATATTTTCCTGATATTTCCCTCGATACCCATTAATTCTTTTGTGTCGTTAGCCTTCGGTATCCCTGCCATTAAAGATTCAATTTTTTCAATCTGAGATTGAAGGTCCCTATTTCTATTATTGTAATATTTTAAATTTTTATTCATGTTAAATGCAGCACCCTGCAAAAACAATTTTGCAATATTCAATCTCTTTGTTTTGTTGATATGATGTTTAACTTGTTTGACTAATAATGAACCGCTTAAAAGGTATTCCTTTGGATAGAAAGACCCTGTATAAAAACCAAAATAATTAAAGAAATGAACCGGAATATTATTTTTTGAGCAGAATTCGAGAAATTTTGTATTGAAAGATGATTCTGTCATAATAAAAATAGAATCAATATCTTCGATTGGAATGACTGATTTTACTGAAGAATCAGTTTCTTTGAAATCTGAATCAATTGAAATTAAAATCTGATCATGAAGATTTTCATTATCAACGGGATCAATGTCAGAAAATGGTTCGAAATAAATTGTATTGGCTTTTTTTCTCAGTTTGCCGGGAGTAAATATGTAATAATGTCTTTTCAAATTTAAATCCAACAAAGTTCGTAATATGAGCAGTTTTTGCAAATTTTCATTTTTTCAGGAATTTTTGGTGGTTCCTGAAGATTAATAATTTGATTAATTTTTGTGATATAATCTTCAATTTCTTTTATATCCTCTGGTTTAAGAGAAATCTTCAATTTTTTTTTAAGTTTAGGATAGTCAAGTTCTCCGTAATACTCCCCAATATTATTTATTTTGAAGAAATATAAGTAATATTTTAATTGCTGAATATGTGAGTTCTCCATTTTATTGGATTTTTTCACTTCATGAATAATTTTATTTTTAGTATCAAGCCAATCCAGTTTAATGCTGTCCAAATCAAAATCTTTCTTTTCCTCAGAATATGAAGTTTCGTGTATAAATTTTCCATACTGAACCAGATCTGACTCTTGCTCACATTGAATTTGGTGAGCAAAGAGCCAGAGCTTGCGATGGCAGACCATATAGTATTGAATATGAGTGCCGGTAGTCTTTATTTGATTCAGCATAATGAAAATAATTGTTTATGTTACACCTGAATGACAGATAATTTTAAATTAACTGATAAATTCCTGTTTCTCGTAATCATAGGAATTCAGATAATCAATAATATATTTTTCAGCTTTTTCGAGAGCATCTGATGAACCAGAAAAGCCGGGTAATATACTTGATACTAATGGAGTCAGAAATATTTCTGCTCCTGAAGTTTCATCAATTCGGGGAACGGCTGTTGGTCTTTCTGTTTCATCGCTTAATTCGCCACGAATAGCAAAGGCTATTTTATGGGCATTATCACTCATAGCCAGTGCAATTGTTTCCATCAGCGAAAATGTTCTTGACTGATTGGAAGTGATTCTCCAGTTAATAATGGCATGGCTAAGTGCTTCAATAATTGTTTTTCTTCTATCAGCAGGGCAGAGCAAACATTTTCCGAATATATTCTTTGTTTCAATCCATCCTTCATTTCTTAACTTTGTTTCAATCTCCGGAAAGAGTTCGGGTTCCAATCGGTTTGTTGATACACAAAATAATGTTCTTAAGTCAATAGCAATGTCATAGACAAAAAGACCCGAAGATCTTTTCTGGTCTTGTATGAAAGCTCTATTGGGCAGATTCCTTTTGTTTTCAATCAGCCATTGATTTAATTCTTCTTCTTCGATAAGAACTCTTTTTGAGTTTTCGATTTTATATACATTAACTTTGTGATGCTCTGGATGAGAGGTTCTGTCGAAAGTAAGATCTTCCGTTGGGTTTTCAATTCCACCCAGTAAAGGATGAAGAGGTCTCATAGCGGAAATCGAAAGAGGAGATCTTCTTTTAACTGTGTAAGAGCCTGATTCAGCTTTCATATATCCGCCAAGCAATTGATCAGCAAAAGAAGGGTCACATGGTGAATGTGGTTCTTTTTGTTTAGCGGATTCCTTGTCTTTTTTGCCAAAATTTTCAATTTCCCAATTGAATGTTATTGCAGCGAAAGGCAAGTTAAGAGCTTCAATTATTGAACGTTTCACCTGTTGACCGCTTGAATAAGCCTGCTTTACGCCAAACTGTGGGTCAAAATAAAATTTTTGACCATCATTGACTGCGAAAACTGTATGCTCGGCTTTTCTTAAGCCACGGATGTAGAGAAATGGATTTTTTTTCATTATTTAGTCCTCCTTGTTTAATAAAACATTATATTCGAATTTGATTAAAGTGACAAAGTAAGGGAAATTATCCTTTGGCATCAGCGAAACTTCTTCAACTAATTTTCTGAGCGTATCAAAATTATTTTTGTCAATTAATTCAGTGATTTGCTCAATGAAATGCTTTGGCGATCTGGAATCAAACAGTTCTCTTACAAACTGTATGTCAGTGGTTTTTGAACGGTGTGATCTTTTCATGTCCTTAACAGCTGTATGAAGAACAGCGGCAAATTGTCTTGATAAATCAAGAAGTTCTTTTTTGTTTAGCATAGCCATAATCCATAGTTGATAAATGAAAAAATTATTTTCTTTTTTAATGTCAATATCATTTCCTTTAGCAAAATTTAATGTTCCTTTTGGGATATAATTTCTTAATCCCTTTGGCTCGATAGATTTAAGTCCAATTGTCCCTTTCTTGCAAGCGTCATAGAAAGAATAGAAAGGAAGCAACCTTTTAATTTGATAGTCGCTCAATACTGTAGTTTTTTCATCAAGAAAAAGCATATCCCGGAGTTCATACATTTTATTAATTTCCTTGAGGAAAAATGTAATCATTCCTATTGTTGTGTTGGTTTGCCCCAAAATATAAACATAGGAATGAAGAACAGTATTCTTATAAAATTTGCATAGTTCAAAAATCAATTCAGGCCACTGAATAGTTTGAATAGCTTTATTTTCTTTTGTTGAATCAATATCAATTTTTAGAAAATCAAATTCGTTATCTCGGTTATTTAGCATCTGGATTAAGTAATTTCCGTTCCAGGTTTCAATTTGTTTATCTTTTAAACCCGGAGACTGGTCTAAAAAGGAGCTATATTCTTTCCAACCTTTAAAGAGTAAAAGAAGTATCTCCTTTTTATCTATTAAATTAGCAATACCACCCTTTACAGCTATAGCTAAAGCTTGACCAATCCATGAATAATAAACATCTTCTTCGGTATGGGTTATTTTCAAATTACTTAATTGACCAGATGTAGTAGCAAAAACATCACTTGAGCCATAACCTACTAACATTTCGCCACCATAGTTACCTTCAATGATTTTAGTTTCAAATTTTTTTTTCTGAGCATTTGTTATTGTTTTAGATTTTTCTAACTCTTCTTTTTTCACACCTTGAAAAAAAGGGGAATTAGTTACGTGCATTAAATGTCTTTTATCATTAAAGAAAAGAGGAAACATAACCTCATCAAAAAATTCTTTTGCAGTATAGGAATCAGGTTTATTATATTCCTCTTTGTAGTATTCCATAAATTTTTTACCGATATAACTTGTGTACATATCTATTCCTTTAAATAATATTACTAATTTCTTTTATTTCTAATCCATACTTAGAATGTTCCATCTCATTTTGTGGAATTACAAATGGGTAAGAACCAATTTTTAGTTGCTGATATATATTTTTAAAGCGATAAATGCTTTTGAGACTAACTGGAATTTCATATTGAATCTTATCCTCCCAGTTAGAGTTTATATAATTTTCATAATCTGATTCTAAGATGCAAACTGCCCCATCAATTTCGAGTACATCAATCAGGACAGATTTTTTATTATCAGTTAATTCCTTAATAACAAATTTATCATTTTTGTATATCAGGTGTATATCAATAGGCTTAATATCTGTTTTATCATATACAAAATCTATCATTGATTGTAATTTCTTTTCATCTAAAAGAGAGAAATTACCCGGAAGTGTTTCAAAGCTTTTTTTAACAATGTCTTTATTATAAGGCAAATAATTTGTGCCATCAAAGTAAATATGAATTGGTTTATAAATTCTGGTTTCTTTATTTAAACAATTATTGGAGCGACGTCTATTCACTCTTCCGAATCTCTGTATAAGACTATCTATTGGAGCGGCTTCCGTTATCATTCTATCAAAGCTTATATCAAGGCTGACTTCAACTACCTGTGTTGAAACAACAATGCAGGGTTTAAGACCATTGACTGTAGAACCAATATCAAATTCATCTTTCAATTTTTTTTCGAGTTCAGCTCTGTCTTTCCTTCTGAACCTGCTATGGATTAACATTTTTGGTATATCAGGATATTTAACTTCAATCTCTTTATACAAATTCTGGGCTTTATTGACTGTATTCATAACAATCAATAGCTTATCACAGTTAGCAATTGAAGTATCAATCACTTCATAAAACTTATTTAAATCATCGAATTTATCAATTAGATGTCTATTGAATGTCTCTAATTGTTTGTCATTGAGGAAGACTTCAAAAACATTCGTTTTTCCTCCAAGAATTTCCAATAATTGCAGATACAAAGAAGTTGGCATTGTTGCAGTACCAATATGAATTCTACAATCTAATCTTAAAAGCATTTTGACTATTTCAATCACCATTGAACGTGAATAATCAGAATATGTATGAATCTCATCCAGAATAATATCACAACCTTTAACATCAAGCATAATTGATTCAAAACCAGAAGTACCAAAAATAATAGATGCAAGTTGATGGGGGGTCAAAACCTTTATCGAGGAACCAGCGAGTGGTTGCAGAATCTTTTCATCAATTGAATTACCTAATATAATTTTTGAAGTTGAGTGAAGCAATCTAATGTCAGGGTTTTGAGGGTCCAGTTCTTTAAATCTTAACCACATTGCATTAATGGATGCCTGGAAAGGGAGAGTATAGAAAATTCTTTCTTTTGTTCGTTTCATCAGGAAGTCTGTTTTTCCTGCTCCAGTTGGTGCAACCACCATAGTATGTTTTCTATTATCAGAAACATCAACCAAAGATAATGGATATAGTTCGGATTTTCTACTGATGTCAAAGTAATTATCCAGTGAGGGTTTATAAAATGTTGTTTTCAAAATTTTGTCAGTATTAAACCCAAAAGCAGATGCGAAATGATCTGCTGACTTAAGTAAACCTCGATAGAATGAAACGGAATATTTTTTGTTTGAGCAGTATGAGATTGTGTATTTAATGGCTTGATATGCTTCTTCATAAGTAATATTATTGACAATAATGTTAAAGTTTTTTAGAATTTCAAATCCATAATATTTCCAAGAATCCCATTCTAATAAATGATTATTGATAAAATTTCTGTCATTTGTTTCTAAATCAAGAATGCCCCTTTTGCTTGAATCGTTCTCAATAGATTTATGATGTGCAACAATCATGTCAATGACACCATCCCATGTTTCCTTTGGGATAGCTGGTAAAAATGCAAGAGAGGAGATTTCATGGCGATGTTTAAATTCTGATAAATCGAAATCATCATTCTTATCTTCAGAAATCTTTTTCTGAAAATAAGGATGGCATTTACCTAAGTCATGAAAAATTGCACCATAAAATACTACATTTTTATCGAAACGATATTTAAAATTATTAGAAAAATGTATTGCTGCTTTAACAACTTGTTTTGTATGTTCAAGCAGGGTTATGGAGTCATACTCACTGCTTTTGGCTAATATGTTTGATATATCAATCATTTTCTAATCCTACTGGATTACCAAAAATTTTTAGATAACCATACATTTCTTTTTCATTTTCTTTGAAACGATTGTAACCAACTTTGAAACCTTCGTCTGAATTAGAAAAGATTAATTCAAAACCTGGAATTTTATCAAAATCGTTTTCGGTTAATTCGATGATTTCAATTGGAAATAACAAATCTTCATTTCTCGCTAAACAAATGGTTTGAGTAAATGCTATTTCAGCATCTACATAGTTTCTAAAAGCAAGATATAAGTTAGGATTTAATAAAACCCCTCTTTTAATAATACCAAGATTAGTTTTAAAAACATTCTTTTCTTTTTCTGCTTTAAAACCACCTTTTGCCCATGTCTTTTCTTGTTGAATTTCAATACCAACATAGTTTAATCTATGCCTTAGAATCTTATGGATTCCCTGAGAATTTAATAGTTCCGGGAAGAGTTTCTTTTCTATTCCTTCAATAATCGAAGGGGTAAGAAATTGCTGGCTAAATGTTTCGCTGTCCCTAACAGCGGTCCATGGTTTAATAAAACCAAAAGGTCCAGAATATTTTACAACAAACATAATTCCTCCAAAAGAATAAAATTATAATAATGAACCAAAACCACATCCGGTCAAATGACCAATACCAACATTCCAGGCAAATTTTATTGCTTGGGGCTCACCTTCTAAAATAACAGGACAGAAGTTTGCCTTGTTTGCAATTCCATTAATAATAACAAGTTTTGTTTTGGGATTATGAAATGTTCTGTCAAATTTAACAAGGATATCAAAATCTAATCCTGCTACTTTTAATTTATTCTTCAATGTACGAGTCATTAAAGAATCAGAATCTTCATCATTTACGGTTAAATGAATAGCTCTATGCTCATCATCGTATTTTCTAATAAGGATAGGGCTTGCAGCAACAAATCTTTCTCTGGAACCAAAATCAGGTGTTTCCTGGATATTTATCTCTAAAAGTTTCATTCCATATATAAATTCAGGATTACTCACTGCATTTTTTATTAAACTTTTTCCAATATTTTCATCCCAGAAGCTTATAAACCAATTTGCTCCGTTTGAGAAGTTTAGACCATTGCCAATTCTTATACCACCCTGTAACCAGCTTAATGAATATAAACTGATTTCATCATGAATTTGGTTCCAGCCCATCCATTTGTGAAAGCAACTTATCAGATTGTGTTGGTAATTAAACGGTACTTTTTGCAAGTTCCGTGTGAATCTAAAATGTAATCTCATTATATACCTTTAATTTAGTTTTTTATAGTAATTTTTTTTATTATTGACAAATCTTATTATATACCTAATGTGAAATACTTAAATTTAACAATTTTCAAAAACATTATTAAAAAGAAATTTTGTATTTTAACGATTATTTCTAATAGTTTATTAATGTTTAGCCTGAATATCAAATTAGTACTTTTTTGACTTTCAATCAATGATAATATGTATTTTACAAACACTTCTGATGCCTTAGTATATCATCAAGATTTCAATCATTTTTGTAGTTCAATCTTAATACATTTTCTTTAAATATAACACTTCTAATATATTTTCTATAACGTCATTTTATGTCATTTATGAAAGCAAATTTTATTTTCTCTTATTAAATCATTTAATAGAATTTTTAATGTAAAATATTCAAAAATTATTAATATTTCAATTATTTACAAAAAAAATCTTTTTGAATTGTAAATTTTCGAAACCCATTTGGTAAATTTATCATTATAATTCAATTTGATTCATTTGGACATTTTTCTGGAAAGAAATTTCTTCAATAATTGAAGAAGATCCTGATACTGCTTAAACATTTCAAAAAAATCATATTAAATCATGTTTAAGTACTAAAAAAACCTTATAAAATTCCATAAAAAAACATATCAAAACGTGAGATCACAAATCTTTTCTGTTCCGAAAGTGTAGAAATTTTTGCTTCAAAATTTTGAAAATTCATCCAAAACTGTTTCAAATTGCAATATTTTTAGTAAATTTTTACAATATTTTTAAAATATTTTTACAATATTTTCGGAACAGTTTTGAACGTTTTTATTTTGCTTACACATATTTTTTCTGACTTTTTTACGACTTTTTTATAAAAAACTAACTTGCTCAATGTAGTCTCATCAAAAAAATTACAACTTTTTAACAACTTTTTATCGAAAATTTCACAACTTTTTTAGAAACGCAACATGGTTTTAAAACGTAATTAATATCTTTGATGAAATATTAACATATAAGTAAATGCGGATTAAGTAATTTTAGTGAAATAAAAATGGATAGATTCTTTAGTTTAAAATTCTTTATTAATCTTAATTATTTTTCTTTTTATTGTAAATGGTTACATTTAAATAAAAGATTGATCAATGTCTGTTAGTCAAAAATTAAATCAAATTTTTTTATTATTTTCATCCATATCAGTTTAAGAGGCGATGACGATGGGTAAGCAAATCAATAATACGAAACTGAAGCTTGAGAAAATCTTCAATCTATTGGTTAAATATCCTATATACATTGATTTAATAAAACATTTCCGAAGCTGGAATGGATTTTTCGAATTTATGGAAAATAACTATAAAGATGGAATCAATGAAATTCCAAGCGATGTTGAAATAGAAAGGATTTTCAATGGGTTTATTGAATTATTGATTGAAGCCGAAGAGGAGATAACCGAAATTGAGAATACAAAAGAATATGAATATCCTGTCTTTGCATTTGATTTTGACGTGATAAAGAAATATATGGAGAGAAGCCTGATTGGAACCGGGAATAAAATACTATATTTAAACTACATCCTGAAGGAGTATCCAAATCATGTAGTATTAAGGATGAATGTTTTTCATAGGATATTTAACGATTTCTTACTTGAATCAGAAAATTGGGATAAATATATAAAGGGACTTAAAATACTAAAATCATTGAAAAGCAATAAGGATATACTTTTTCCAGAGCCACCCTTAAGATTTGAGGATAAGATTATCAATGAACTGAAATATCTGAACTTAAGGCATGGATTAGAAGAGAGCGGAAGCCCAGTTGATATCCAAGAGCAAAACCAGTTGGAAAAACTAATGACTGAATTAAAAAATTCATTGGAAAAGTTAGGTAAAAAAGACGAAATTGACTTAATGACAATAAGTGAAGCAATGAAATACCTTAAGATTAGCAGATCAAGTATATATAGATTTGTAAGATCTGGAATTTTTCATTATACTATTATTGGTCATAAGAAATACATCAGCAGGGAAGCAATCGAGAGAGCTAAAACAAAGATAACCGGGAAAAGAGAGAGGTGATAGAAAAGCAAAAATTTCTGTAATTTACGTCATCATTTTTTTGAGTTTATTATGAAATTTTATCTTGTTATACACTGGATATAAGCATGAATCACTAAATCTCTTTCCAGCACAAACTTTACAAATAGTCTGATAATTCTGAATAACTCTTTTATGTATTTTTTGTGTTAGTCAACTGAAGTTTGAAAAATAAAATTTAATTTATCAAAATTTATTCGACTAAAATATTTGAAATAATTAATTTTGTGAATAAAATTATTTTATTTGGTAAATAACATAAAATCTATATTTAAAAAAAATTAAAATGAGACTTGAATTAACACTAAGACCAACAAGGGGAAGATATAAGATACCAATAAATTATAACTATCCTTTAAGTTCTGTATTTTACAGAATTTTTTCGTATGGTTCGCCTGAATTTGCAACTTGGCTTCATGATAATGGCTTTATCAATCAAAAAGGAAAACCATTGAAACTTTTCAATTTCTCCAGAATTTTTTTTTCGAACTATAAGATTGATGGTAATTGCATTTTAGCTTCCGGACAAATTAAAATTGTATTTTCATCACCCTTGGGCGATTCAATTATACCCGCTTTCATTAACGGAATATTAAATACAAGAACTATTACTATAGCTAATAATGAAATTGGTGCAAAATTCAAAATTCATAATGTTATAAAGATTGATCCGCCCACTTTTTTGCGTGATATGAAATATTTGGCTTTAAATCCAATTATTTCATCAATAGTCAAGGAAAATGAATCTGGGAAAAAAATTATTCATTTTCTTAGACCTGAAGAACCTGAATTAACATTTCAATTAAAAAAGAATCTTTTGGAAAAATACTTACTTATTTACAAAGAAAAATATAATGAATTAATTCATCTTAAGTTAGATAGAGATTATATAGACAAAGTAGGAGGTTTTTCAAAAATCACTAAACTAATTACAATAAAAGAGGGCGAAAAAACTGAGACTAAAGTAAAAGGATTTATTTGCCCGGTTGAGATATCTGCGAGCCAAAAGATGCAAAAAATAGTATATGATTGTGGGCTTGGCGAAAGGAATTCGATGGGCTTTGGAATGGTTGATTTGATTAGAACTAAGCAATCAAGTCCCTGAATAACTCTAAAAGCTCAACAGGTATTATTTGAATATTATTCAATCCTCTTTCTAATTTCCCAATTTTAAAACGTGGCGGGGACTCTGAAATCATCTCGGATGAGTAATCAATTACTGAATCTATAAGAGCTAATATTTTTAAATTACTTGCTTTAATAGCTCCTATCCATTCCAAAATAGAAGTATCATTGTTAGAAACAATAACAGCATGCGTACAATGATTAAAAATCATTTGATTATATCTATCAATTTTTCCACCACAATCAACCAGAATCAGCTTTTTACTTTGCTTAAGTTCATTAATGCTACTAATAACTTTGTTTACGAAGTTATCATCAAAAGTATTTTTGTAACGTAAAATTTTAACATTCTTTTGATCCGCTTCAGAACTCCAGTTACCTTCACCATCAGGGCAAGCTCTAACTAAGAAGAATTCCCTTTGATATTTATCATCTGTTATTTCATCCTTAAGAGCAATTCTTATTAGATTCATTAATACTGATTTACCGCTATGAGGGGGTCCAACAAAACACACAATATTGCTTTGAAGTTCTTTTTTCCCTTCATTTTTATTTATAAATTTTAAAATTACATTATTAGGTATTATATCACCAACAATATAAGAATCTGATTTATGTGATTGAACTATTACAGCACCTATCCGAGGATCGTAAACACCAACAAAGGCGGATATATGCAGCAAGTGAACAAAATGAGCATAAAGCCAAATTGGTCCTCTACCATTTATAATAATTCCCTGTGTATAATCAATAGAATCAGGCAGATTTATATTTTTTAAGTCTGAGGGCTTTATTATTCCGTCACCAGTTAGGAGAATATCAAGAATTTGAAAGCCTAAGTCAGTGTTAATAATTGAAATTTCTATCTCAGATTTTTTCATATTTCTTAATAATTTTGATTGTTTCGTTGCAATTTTCTGTGATACTTGTTATTGCTTTACTTGTTCTTGCTACTGATTTTCTCATACCAGCGTGATTAATATCATTTCTAATTTCTTTCACTCTTGCCCAGACTTTCCTGAATTCATTTATCTCGAAATTATAGTTTATAAATTCATCATTTCTATGAGAATCATTTTTTTCATTTAAAATATTTTCAATTATCTCTCTCTGTTTTATAGGATCTTTTTTCAATAAAACACATAGCTTTGAAATAATTATCTCACGAGATAAAGTAATAGCCTGCATATATTGATGATTTCTTAGATAATACTCAATCATTTTTATTTGAGCATAAAATCCATTATCTTTAAATAAATCACTAGGTTCAATAGATATTTCTTCAAATCTTGAAACGATGTTTTCAAGCAGTGGTTCTAATGGCTTTGCTTCTGGTTGATGTGTAATATCTTCCTTAACATCAGCTATTTTGAGCTTTAATTTTTTTGCGTATTCTAATGATTCTTTGATGCGAGTTATTGAAAGGGAATCACTCAAATGACTTAAAGCTCTTCCCAAACCTGCAAGGTTTCTTGACTGCCATCCTGTCTTATCAGAGTAGGTTCTTTTATGTATTCTATCAAGAATATTCTTTAAGAAAGCAGCATTTCCATGATGCACAAAATCGTTTATAGAATACGACCAATCAATGATATTCATAAATGGTGTTAAATTAAAAACTGGTGCTATATTGCTATTGCTATCACGTGCTTCATAAGCTCCATATACAATATCTATGATATTTACATTCTTTAATGTTTTAAGGTATTGCAATATCGAAAGAGCAATAATCGGTAGCGAACGGAAACTATGAGTAACATCTATTATTAAATCTGCTTCAGATGGAATATTCTGATATATTTTTTCAAAAACTTCCCAGAGTTCTTTTTCGTTTCTTCCCTCGGGGATACTAATTATTTCAACTTGTGTTTGGCAATCACATACCTCAGAATGTTTTTCTGCGGCTGCTTTGGTTGCAACAACTAAAAGTTTATCAAGTTTAAAAAAATGTTCTAATGCTTTAGGAAAAAGATTTGTTTCGTATTGCTTATCTTTATATTTATATATTACCTTTTGGTAGTCAGAGGTGCCTATGAATGTTAGTCCTATTGGCATAATAATTAATTTTTATTTAGCTTCAAAATTCAATGTAACCCAGCCAATTGCTTCCAGTTTATTCTGACTGATTTCATTATATCTTCGTGATACTGGGAAATCACATGAATCCTTGATTTCTTTTTTACTTGTTTTTAATCTATTTAATATTTTTAAATAAATTTCTTTTACAGTTTTTAATTCTTTTGGGATTGGGTTTTCAGAAAAATCTTTTTCAATTGAATTGGCAAGAATTTCGAATAAGGTTGTCCCGTAAAATTGGCTTGCCCAGCCTAATTTGACAGCATTTTCCTCTAAATTTAAATGAAAATAATCAATTTTATTATTTGGAATTTTTGCTTCCTTTTTTTTGACTGACTTTGATAAAGATAAAATTCCTTTGTTAATATTTTCAATAATTTTCCTTTCGAATTCCTCTTTATTTGATTTATTCAATTCTTTTAGTTCTACATCGAACAATTTTTTAAATTTCTCCTCAAGATTTATCCAAATTGTATTGCCTTTAGTATATTTAATTGTTGGTAGTTGTGATTTTAAAGCTAATAAATAATCAGTATCAATATTTAACCTTGCTTCAAAATTTTGACCGGATTTTATCACTTCATAAATATTAAGCTGTCCCTGTTTTTTTCCTTTAGTAAGATATAATTGTGGTTTAATGATTTGACCGCCTTCTTCAATTTTCTTTGTGTCTGTATCCGAAATATGTATAAATTTCATAAGGTCATATTTCTCATCATTGTATTTTGTAATAGTTTTGCCATTTTCATATTTTTCATACCCACATTTAAATATTTTCTCCTGAATTTTATCATCAATTTTCTTGTAACTATCACGAATATTCCTGTCTTTTCTTATTTTTTCTTCCAGGTCATTATTTAATTTAACTAAAACATCTTTCAACCAACCCCAGTCCGTATTTGACAGAAAATATTGTGTGGCTAATGCGGTTCTGATCAATCCTTTAATGCTTGAGCCGGGAATATATAGTTCATTTTTTGCAGTTTTTATTATTTCGGATACGGTTTTCTCTATTTTAGTTTTGGATTCTATTTTGTAAAGAATAAATTCCTTGTCATTTATTACTTTATCTTTTAATTCATCTGATAATTCCTTGTTTTTCAAAAATTTTTCAACAAAATTGAAAACATCTATTTCATATTCTTTCTGTGCTTTCGTTTGTCCATAAGTATCTATTTCTGCTGATTTTTCCTCTGCCCATTGATTCAATTTATCCAACCCGTCTGAGCCAATTCTATCTAATACATAGTGGAAACATTTATCAATATTAAGCCTATAAATATAATTTGAAAAATTTTTTAGCTCGGAAAGACCAATTGTTTTACCCGAGCCAATATGAATTGGTGATTTTGTTAGTATTTTAATCTTATACGACATATTATGTCATCCTGAAATTTGCTTTAATCATAAAACCTATTCCGTTATGAAATATTTTTTTTCCCTGATGTTCTTTAACGGCATTCAACCTGCCGTAGTTATTTTTATTAATTGTATCAGGGAATACAGACCCCTCATCAAAGCATACTACTGAATCCTTAAATACATCGCCAGTCCCAAGAAAAGTAACTCCGATAAATCCTGAACGCTTTGTAAGACTATAAAAAACTTTGTCTTCATTATTCTGTATTTCCTTGATTTCGGGTTCTGTTGGATTATAAATACCAAGATTTACAATATAATTAGATTCCTTCGGCTGTCTGATTGAAAAATCCTCAAAAACACTTTCTCCAATTAAAAAATGCCCTTTGCCATTGCTACTGTCGGCTCCGAAACCGTAATGTTGGAGAAATCTTAGTGCCGGTTCCAGATCTTTTGTCTCTCCTTCGACCAGAAAATACAGACCACCGTTCTTCAAAAATATTTCCCTCATAGAAAATAGTTGCCCCTTACCACCTTCCTCCCTTGTTGTGCTTGTTAATCTATCTATTGAAGCTTTCTTTGTTATGACTTCTTTCTTCCTTATTTTAACTGCTTCATCTTCGCTACTGAATTCCTGAAACAGGTCTGATTCGGATTTTTCACCATTTATAAGAGATTCAAATGTTTCGAGTGTGATATAATCAGCTTTTTTAAATTTTTTAAGATTTTCGAGTTCCAGCCTGAATGAATTAATATCACTATTTGTTTTCTCATTGTAATTAAATTTAAAGTAAGGTTTGGGAAGATAATATACTTTTTGTGATGTTCCGTTATTTTTTGGCTCATAAAAATAAAATGCAGAGGAAATAGTAAAAGGCGGTTCGCCACTATTGAAGGCTTTTAATAGATTCTCAAGGTATTCCTCTGAATGTACATTTTTAATCGCTACCATCAGCAAACCCCATAATGTGTCAGCCCGGAGTTCCGTTCGATAGCTGCTCAAAGGTTTTAAATGAACAATCTTCATTAATTTAATTTTCCGTATTTTTCCTTGATTTTATCAATTAATTTGCTTTCCTCAAAGTTTGATAACCTCGAATCAAATTGATATCCTTCCTTTTCAACCAATGTATCGTGAGGTTTACAGGAATCCTTGAATGCTTTAGAACCATTAACATAATCTTCCACTGTCAGCAGGAATGGTTCTATAAACTTAAATGATATTTGCCCATAACCCCTCGATCCGCTCCCACCAAGTGCTGAATGCTCCAGCAGCTTCAAACCATCGAGAACGTATTTGAAATATTCCTCATCTTTGATATCATCAACTCGATAAACACCATAAATAAATTCAACATTGAAAACCGAACCCTTCACAACTCGTTCAATAAATCTGGGATTTGCCGTTGATGTCAGCCGGTCAATTGTATTTTCTGCTTTTAATTCGCTATAGATTAATTCAGAGTCCAGATTTTCCCACATTCCTATTGTTTTACTATCTGGATAGGCATCCCTGATTATTAATCTTGAAGGTCCATCCGGTTTGTTTTTATCATTGGCACCTGTGCCGAAAATCCTGTATATAGCTGGTTCATCTTTATAATCCTTTTTGTTCTCATTAGGAATTACCTCAAAACCAAGCTCAAATGAAAGCAGAGACCTCATTTTGCCCTTCAAGGAAGAGCCCGGTATATAAGGATAATTTGTATTAGGGTCTCGAATTACAGGGGAATCCACTCCTCCTATCTCGAATTTTTCCTTCGAGCCACCGATATGTAGTCCCGTGAGGCATTCCATTTTGCCTTTTAATACTATATTTCCAAGAAATTTTGCTGACATTTTTTTTCTCCTTTATTTATTAACTTTCTTTGCCACCATGAAACTTGTGATAAGCAACGATTGATTCAACTAAACTAAAAAAATTCGAAAGTGCTTTGTTTTTTTCATTCGATCTGACTACCGAATCTATTGCAGCAAACATAAGCTCCTGAAAAGATTGAACATCTTTGTTTCTACCTTTTGCATAGGCTAATTTTGGCTTCAATAAAATTAAACTTTTCTCTATATCCTCATTCCAAGATTTGCTCTGTTTGAACTTTGACCTGATTAATGTTATTTCTGAAAACACATTCCTTATCTGATTTGTTTTTATTTTTCTTGCAAAAATCTCACCACGTTCAAAGGCAACTTTGTTTATTAATTCTGCTGATGCTTTAGAGAGGTCACTCGGTAGCTGAGTCAATTCTCTTGTTTGTTGATTAGGATTTTGATAATATGGCATCTTTCTCTCCTTTATTTCTTTGAATTTCTTGTTTTCAATAATACATAAGAAGCTGGTATTGCAAACTGCTCATACCAGTCAACCAATTCTTTGGCTTCTTTTTTTAAAAAATATTCACCAAATTCTCTCTTGTAGTTATCTTTCTTCTCTTCTATCGCTTTCGCATCAACACCTCGCCGGGCAAAATGATAATGAATCTTCGAGGTTGCCTGCCAGACTTTATCAATTTGAAATTTACCATGTTCATCGAAACATTGCTGAGTTGTCTCGAGTAGTGTATGAATGAAACTCCTCGGGATTTGCTCATTTTTATACGCCTTTTCCGGATCAACAATTTTCAGTAAATTATCAGCAATACCTAACAATTCTTCTAATTGATTCCAGCTTACTTTCCTGCCAAAAATTGAAATCCTGTCCTTCTTATTATCCTTTTCACCTTTTCGTTCCCTTTCTTCTTTCGTCTGGCTCTTGGCATAGTCTAATTCATCGCCCGATGCCCTGGCTGAATAAACAACCGGGAAATTACTCTTTTCGATTACCACTCCGCAGGATAGTGTTATGTTTAAATTATGACAGGCAAATTTCCCGAACTCTTCTCTTACTACTTGAACAAATTCAATTATTTTCACCCATGAGCCAACTGCAAAAAGATCATCACCGCCAGAATAAACCAGATAAATTTCATTGTCTCTTGCAATTTTTTCTATAGTTCCGCTGAAAAAATGGTTCATCTCTCTCGATAGGAAGGAAATCCTTGTTGGTGTATATATTGGTTTGTCGTCCTGCGACCGTTTGACAAATTTCAGCCCATAAGCAAAAATAGCTCCCAATGAATCCACATCCATCCTTGCCACTCCAATCAATGGGTAATCCTTTGAGTCAATCTCCGCCAACTCCTCGAATGTCATTGGTCTATCGTCTTTTTCATTCATTGGAATATAGGAACCTGTGAACTTGAATGAATATCCTATTGGATTTTTGCTGCTCCCAATTACAGATTTTGTAATTTCCGTTTTACTTATATTATAAATTATCATTGATAAAGGATTATAACTATCAAGTTCAGCCAGCTTATCCCTCAATTCTCTTTCGCTCGCAAGATAATAATTCTGGCTTATTGTCAGGAAATTAATATCAGAAATCCCCCACAATTTTTCAGAACTGTTGATTCCTGTTACTATCTCAATCAAATAGTCAGACTTCGGCAGCTTTGTCCCTATTTTTTCAAAAACTTTGTTATTTCGTTCAGATTTATCAAGGTATTTTTTGGAATTTATAGGGGATTGCATTATCTGGTCAAGAATTGAAAAGCACTTCTTTCTTTTCTTCTCTTGCAAGACATTCTCCAATTCCCTCATTTTTTGCGGGAATTTCTCCAATAATTGACTGGATTCCTCCTCGATGCTGCCTATCACCAATTGAAGCTCACTTCCGAAATCATCAAATAACCAATGATTTATTCTCCTTTCAATTGCTGTCAATTTTTCCCTGTTATGATTCGTATTTGGTGCAATCATAACAAAATGACCGCCGTTATTGAAGAATAAGTTTGCTTCCCAGATATCAAGCTCACGCAAAATATAATTTGCTACCGCATCCGATAGCAATCTGACAAAAAATGAACGCCCTCTTAATATTTTGGCGACATTTTCTGTCATTTCCAGTTCGCTATAGATAAATTTTTGAATCCCGGAAATATCCCCCTTTATCATCAGGCATTCCCTTCCTTTATCCCCTTCCTCTTTGCATAAAGAGAAAGCAGCAACCATTTTCGAATGGTCAAATAATGATATGTCCGGAACGGTTTTGTATGACGCCGATGATATGTAAGTTAAATATTTCTCGCAAATTGAATAAAAACTTGTGAAAAAAGTCCTGAAATCACCTATACCCTTTATCTTATTAAGCTCGGATTGAAATTTCTGATATGAATCATTATGCCTGCTTATCATATCCCTTTCATTAACAGTCCAATTGTCCTCGCTGACATTTATGTTATTGGGTTGCTGTGCCGTAAATTCAAGCGGTGCGGGATTGTAATAGTAAATACCCGCTGGGGGAGAACTTTTCCCAATATCAACCCTCGAAAGAACAGACATAAGCGGCCTTCTCGATTCAGTGCTCGCCGATTTTTCCCTGTCTGTTGAAGCATCTTTTATATCAGCAGAATGAATATTAATTAAGGCTCTTTTGGCGGCACTATCCAGAAGATTGAGTATAGTATTATTTCCATTAACAACAGCAGAATCCATGAAATAGGACTTGATGAATGCTGTCCCCAAACTTTCGTGGTCTTCACCGGGTTTTCGTTCCTGAGCTCTCCATGAGAATTTTCCAATGTCGTGAAGAAATGCACCTAAATATTTTGCTTCCCGCTCTGTCATTTATTCAAATTTGAGTTGTTAAATTTTTCGATGATAATATATAAAAATTATTATATTTATACAAGAAAAAATTTAAAGAGCTTCTAAAATTTCCGATAATTTTATAATAAATCAATAATTGATAACTATTTAGGAAAAAAAATGAAAAGAAATTATTACATTTTTTCTTCAGGAATTTTGAAAAGGAAAAATAGCAGGATTCGGTCATACTTTTCGTAATGCAATCCGATAAATATATTAACAAGATTTATCTGGGGTTAGAGAAAGAAGATAAAACTTCTAATATTATATAGCACTTAATAATTTATTTTTATAAAAAAAAGTCTCGAATGACAAATTAAATCTGAATGAAGATTAGCTAAAGGTGCTCTTAATTGGTTGTTGATTTTTTCTTAAGTAGGTTAAGACTGCAAGGGAGAAAATCGCAGATCTTAATTAATAAAACCTTTCGGGAAAATCAATAAAGTCATTGATATTTAAAAAAAATAAAATACCAAAAAGTAAAAAAATAGAAAATATTTATTTGGATTCGAGACAAATTTATATTAATTTAGAAAAGTTAGGATATCAAAAGACAGAAATAACCAGTAGTTTGATATTTTGAAAATTGAGGTTTTAATCGAACTATATTAGGATTAAGAGCCCGTATGACTTAACAGGTAAGACGATATATATTAGTTTTAATCGAACTATATTAGGATTAAGAGTGCTCAATATAGTATTCAAGTGTTTTTAGTTCCATTTTGTTTTAATCGAACTATATTAGGATTAAGAGTTTCTTGCATTGTTCGATGCAAATTCAAATTCGAAATGTGTTTTAATCGAACTATATTAGGATTAAGAGTTTAAATACCATCTGATTGGCAAAATATATGTTCTTGTTTTAATCGAACTATATTAGGATTAAGAGATTTAGATAAAATTCTTAATAATCCATTAAAACTATATGTTTTAATCGAACTATATTAGGATTAAGAGCGTTGCACAAATTGTAACGTTTTATTGGGGTTTTATATCGTTTTAATCGAACTATATTAGGATTAAGAGTGCTGTCATCGTCAATGAAGTCAGCCAAGTTCATTCTCCGTTTTAATCGAACTATATTAGGATTAAGAGAACCTTTGTGTACATACTGTCCTCCGACGCTTTTGAGGTTTTAATCGAACTATATTAGGATTAAGAGAATTAATATCTGTTATGTCATTGTCTATCCAATTAAGTTTTAATCGAACTATATTAGGATTAAGAGCGCAGACCAACTTCACAGACATGCAGTCAACGATTGAGGCAGTTTTAATCGAACTATATTAGGATTAAGAGTATTAACCCCCCGTGCTCTTTGTATCCTATAATCTTCGCAGGTTTTAATCGAACTATATTAGGATTAAGAGTAAAAGTCTTAATATCTTTCAAGATACACAATCATGTTTTAATCGAACTATATTAGGATTAAGAGTCGTGTGAAGCTGTCAATCGTTCCATTAGAGAGTTATCTACGTTTTAATCGAACTATATTAGGATTAAGAGATCATTATTGAACTGAAATACTTTTAACAATTCAATTAAGTTTTAATCGAACTATATTAGGATTAAGAGTGGCTCGAATTTTTCTATTATTTTATTTAATTTACTCGGTTTTAATCGAACTATATTAGGATTAAGAGTTACTATAAAACATATAACCTCCTTAAAAAAATTAAAAAAGTTTTAATCGAACTATATTAGGATTAAGAGTTTCTTAAATTCGTCGCCTGTTAAAATCGGTATTTTGTCTGTTTTAATCGAACTATATTAGGATTAAGAGCCTTTTTTTTCAACAATAGGATAAGCCATATCATATTCGGTTTTAATCGAACTATATTAGGATTAAGAGTTTAAATAAAACAACTAATTTAAAAGTGCGTGTTTGTTTTAATCGAACTATATTAGGATTAAGAGGCTTAACCAGCTTGGCATTGCCTCTACAGGGACAGTTTTAATCGAACTATATTAGGATTAAGAGCTCTGCAACAAACTCAGCGAGTCAAAAATTATGGGTTTTAATCGAACTATATTAGGATTAAGAGCGGGGGACACCCTGAATGGCATATAAGAGGAGATGTGTTTTAATCGAACTATATTAGGATTAAGAGGGGGTATGACTTTCTACAACCACAGCTCCAGATAGAGTTTTAATCGAACTATATTAGGATTAAGAGAGTTCATTTTTACACCCTTTTTTTAAATTAAAAACACAAGTTTTAATCGAACTATATTAGGATTAAGAGCAAATGTATGTTTTGCATCACCCTTATCTTGCAATATTTGTTTTAATCGAACTATATTAGGATTAAGAGTAATTGACAGATTGTAGGTCTTTTTATAGATTACGCCAAGTTTTAATCGAACTATATTAGGATTAAGAGTTGAACCCAGCTTCCTGAAATAATTCATATATCATTTTGTTTTAATCGAACTATATTAGGATTAAGAGTTCATTTTCATCTTTTACTCCTTAATAATTTGTTAATAGTTTTAATCGAACTATATTAGGATTAAGAGCCAACTGACAGTAGCTGAATTCTGATGAACAGGCATAATAGTTTTAATCGAACTATATTAGGATTAAGAGTTGTAAATACTTTTTGCCACAAGCGTTCGCATTTCATTAAGTTTTAATCGAACTATATTAGGATTAAGAGTCTCTGAGAACTACATCCCAGTCTTTACATAAAAACAGTTTTAATCGAACTATATTAGGATTAAGAGTGTTGTTGCTGCTGTTTCATATAACCTCCATAATTTGTTTTAATCGAACTATATTAGGATTAAGAGTCGCAGACCTTTGTTTATAATATTATAGTCTGTTTTTTCAGTTTTAATCGAACTATATTAGGATTAAGAGTAAGAATGAGCATTAACACAATTCATAAAAATTTGAGTTTTAATCGAACTATATTAGGATTAAGAGAGACATTTCTCAATTGGTGCACAGACCGTAAGGGGTTTTAATCGAACTATATTAGGATTAAGAGCTCATATATCATTATCATTCTCCTTAAAAAAATTAAAAAGTTTTAATCGAACTATATTAGGATTAAGAGTGAAAGCGTGTTTTATGCAACAAAGTGGACTGACTTTGGTTTTAATCGAACTATATTAGGATTAAGAGTAAGCTTATTAATTTCGATTTTTCTTTGTTTCAAGTTTTAATCGAACTATATTAGGATTAAGAGTTTGGCGGTCGGTTTTCGCACATTAGCCTGATAATGTTTTAATCGAACTATATTAGGATTAAGAGTCGCTGATATGTAACACCACGCCGTTGATTAGTTCATAGTTTTAATCGAACTATATTAGGATTAAGAGACAACAATATCTCATCGTCCGACCAAAACTCCCCCTTCGTTTTAATCGAACTATATTAGGATTAAGAGACCTGTTTCCGGATCGAATACGTCAATTTTACCTCGTTTTAATCGAACTATATTAGGATTAAGAGGTTTTCAAACAATTTTTTTAAATCGTTTAACATTGAAGTTTTAATCGAACTATATTAGGATTAAGAGGTACCCGCATTCTTTGATTAAACCTGATAGCTCGGCAGTACGTTTTAATCGAACTATATTAGGATTAAGAGTTTAACGAATTTATTGCTAAAGTCAAACAAATTGAGTTTTAATCGAACTATATTAGGATTAAGAGCAGATAAAGTAAAGTTTGATTCTCCCAATCAAGATAATTTAGTTTTAATCGAACTATATTAGGATTAAGAGGTAACAAGGCTAACGGGTAATAGTCTAATAAAGACAAGTTTTAATCGAACTATATTAGGATTAAGAGAAGCGAAATTCTTGAATTTTTGAAACAAAGAAAAATCGAGTTTTAATCGAACTATATTAGGATTAAGAGTTTCAATTTTTCTTGCTTTCAAGAACTCCAATACTTCAGCGTTTTAATCGAACTATATTAGGATTAAGAGTCTATTCAACACTTCTATTCTCATTTTCTTCTCCAATTATAAATTTAAACGTTTAATCGAACTATGTTAGGGTCAAAAGAAGAAACTGAAAGATAAATGCCATCAAAATAAGCTTGTTCTATAGAATTATAGATAACACTATTATTGGTCATAAGAAATACATCAGCAGGGAAGCAATCGAGAGAGCTAAAACAAAGATAACCGGGAAAAGAGAAAGGAAATTGTAATGCAAAAATTTCTGCAATTTACGTCATCATTTACGTCATCATGGAAATTTAGGGAATTTGTAAGTAGTTGAATTATTGGCATTTAATAAGATTTATTTGTGATCCCGGTAGGAATTGAACCTACGGCCCTCTGATTAAAAGTCAGATGCTCTACCCCTGAGCTACGGGATCCGAAAAAATCAAGATTACAAAATTAACATCATTTTTTTAGATAGCCAAAATTTTTTTTAATCATAATTCTCAAAAACTTTGTCTATAGCATTTGCTTCTGTTGCTTGTAGGAACTTTTTTACTTCTTCTGCAATACTCTGAGCATCAAGTCCGACTTCTTTTAACAATTCAGCTTGTGTCCCATGCTCGATAAATTTATCTGGAATTCCTAAATTTAATACTTTAATGTGATGGTATTGTTTTTCTGCAAGAAATTCTAATATTGCTGTTCCAAAGCCCCCTGTTTTTTGTCCCTCTTCGATCGTTATAACAGATGGGAAATTATTAAATATTTCCTCAAGAGAATCAATATCTAAAGGTTTAATAAATCTTGCGTTGATGACAGTGGCATATATATGTTGTTGATTCAAAATTTCGTAAGCCTTCAATGCTTCCTTAACCATATTACCAACAGCTAAGATAGCGATATCATCCCCATTGGTTAAATTTTCCCATTTGCCATAAGGTATTGACTTCATAGATTCTAATGGAGTCCCAACTCCTTTCCCGCGAGGGAACCTGATAGCGACTGGTCCAAATGTATAATCAAAAATTGCTGAATAGAGCATATCCCTCATTTCCTGCTCGTCTTTCGGAGCCATTAGTGTCATATTTGGAACTGCCCTTAGGTAAACAATATCCATAACCCCATGATGAGTTGCTCCATCTTCTCCAACCAGTCCAGCTCTGTCAATAGCAAATACGACATGAAGTTTTTGAAGCGAGCAATCATGCGTCAGGTGATCAAAAGCCCTCTGGAGAAATGTTGAATAAATAGCAACAACAGGTATAATTCCTTCTGTTGCCATTCCCGAAGAAAACGTTACAGCATGTCCTTCGGCTATACCTACATCAAAAACCCTTTCCGGCATTTCTTTTTCGAGAATATCGAGCCCTGTTCCATCAAGCATAGCAGCTGTAACCCCAACAATATATGGGTTCATTCTGCATAACTCAACCATTGTTTGACCAAAAACTTTGTAATAAAGTGGAGGTTCAGGTTTATCAGGCGCTTTGATTAAGGATTTGCCGGTATCTCTATCTATTTTTCCGATAGCGTGCAAACGGCGATAGTCACTCTCTGCAGGAGCATAACCTTTTCCTTTTTCAGTTATTATATGAAGCAGAACAGGGCTTTTTATTTCCTTAATCATTTTGAGCATTTTGACCAGCTTAATAACATTATGACCGTTAATTGGTCCGAAATAATCGAAACCAAGAGCTTCAAAAAGCATTCCGGGTGTCATAATTGTTTTCATTCCCCCTTCAATCCTTGATGCAAGCTTTCTGATTCTATCACCAACAGAATCGAGCTTTCCAGTAAGGTCCCAAATTTCTCCTCTTAATTTTTGAACAGTTGGCGAAGCAAAAATTTCATTAAAATAGTTCGAAAAAGCTGACACATTTGGATCAATAGAAATATTATTATCATTCATAATAACTGTGATATCTCTTTTTTGAACGCCACAATTATTCATTGCCTCGAAAGCAAGACCACCCGTCATTGCACCATCACCTATTATTGCAGCAACTTTGAAATTTTTACCTTGTAGATCTCTTGCGGTTGCCACTCCGAGAGCGGCAGAGATGCTTGTGCTTGCATGACCTGCACCAAAAACATCATATTCGCTTTCCGAACGCTTTAAAAAACCAGATAATCCTTTATATTGTCGTATTGTGTGTAGCTGATCCCTTCTTCCGGTAAGAATTTTATGGGGATAGCCCTGATGTCCTGTATCAAAAATTATTTTGTCAATCGGGGTTTCATAAACGTAATGTAGTGCAACTGTTAACTCGACAACTCCGAGCCCTGCCCCAAAATGACCGCCAGTTCTGGTTATTGTATCTATCATAAAATCCCGGACCTCATCGCAAACAGTTGGCAAATCATTGATATCCAGCTTGCGGAGGTCTTCTGGATAGTTTATATCATAAAGGAATTTATAATTTTTAATATCGGACAATTTTAATTTCCTGTTTAGTAATAAAAAAATATAGACGAATGAAAAACAGTTTAGTGAAAATTTAATAATTTTGATATTTGAATAAGAAAAAAATGGGAATAAAATTATGAATGACCCTGAATTGATAGCTCGACTACAGTTTGCTTTTACTGTTGGTTTTCATTTCATTTTTCCTCCTCTTAGTATTGGACTCGGCATATTACTCATAATTATGGAAGGACTCTATCTTAAGACCAAGAATAAATTATACGAAAATATGACAAAATTCTGGGTTAAAGTTTTTGCCCTTACATTTGCTGTGGGTGTTGCAACTGGCATTGTGATGGAATTCGAATTCGGCACAAACTGGGCTACTTATTCCAGATTTGTCGGTGATGTTTTCGGGAGTGCGCTTGCTGCCGAAGGTATTTTTGCTTTTTTTCTCGAGTCTGGTTTTCTTGCTATCCTTGTCTTTGGTTGGAACAAGGTTAGCCCGAAGATGCATTTCTTTTCAACTATTATGGTAACTTTTGGAGCTCATTTAAGTGCTGTTTGGATAATTGTTGCAAATTCTTGGCAACAAACTCCTGCAGGTTATCATTTAGCCACTTATGAATTGGGTGGTAATATTTTTACAAGAGCAGAAATCACAGATTTCTGGGCAATGGTTTTCAATCCTTCCTCGATGGATAGACTCTTTCATACAATAGTCGGTTGCTGGATGGCTGGGGCATTTCTTGTTATCAGTGTTTCGGCTTATTATCTTCTAAAAAATAAACATCTCGATTTTGCTAAAAAAGCCTTGACTATAGCACTATCTGTTGCTGCTTTCGCTTCAGTTCTCCAATTATTTGTAGGACATTCGAGTGCTGTTGGTGTTGCAAAAAACCAACCTGCCAAATTAGCTGCTTTCGAGGCACATTATGATTCTTTAGCTATTGCTCCTCTGTACCTTTTTGGATGGGTGGATGATAAGAACCAGAAAGTTGATTTTGGCATCCAAATACCGGGATTATTATCCTATCTCATATACGGAGATTTCAATGCAAAAGTTAAGGGGCTTAATTCTTTTGCAAAAGAAGACAGACCACCCGTTAACCTTGTATTCCAATCATATCATTTGATGGTAGCTCTTGGTTTTTTGATGATTGGACTGAGCATTTTTAGCCTGTTTCTTCTCTGGCGAAAAAAATTATTTGAAAATAAATTAATTCTGAAAATACTTGTTCCATCTGTTATTCTTCCTCAATTAGCCTTGCAACTTGGCTGGATCTCTGCTGAAGTCGGTCGCCAACCATGGATTGTCTATGGTTTGCTAAGAACCAAAGATGCTTTTTCAAAGACCGTATCAGCTGGTGAAGTATGGTTTTCGATGATATTATTTACACTAATTTATATCTTACTATTTGTTTTGTTCTTATTTTTACTTGACAGAAAAATCAAACACGGTCCTGACGAGATCAGTCAAATTGAAGATGTTTACTCAGAGAAAAAAACAATATTGGGTTAATTCTTTATTGAATTTATTTATTAAAGGTGATTGAATGGATTTGAATACAATCTGGTTTATTTTAATAGGGATCCTCCTTTCGGGTTATGCAATTTTGGATGGGTTCGATCTTGGTGTAGGAGCATTACACTTATTAGTCAAAGGCGATCTTAATAGAAGAATCATGCTCAATTCAATTGGTCCCGTTTGGGATGGTAATGAAGTTTGGCTTGTTACTGGTGGTGGTGCTTTATTTGCTGCTTTTCCTATTGTTTATGCCACTGTTTTCTCTGGATTTTACATTGCCTTTATGTTGCTTCTTGTGGTATTAATTTTCAGAGCTGTAGCAATAGAGTTCAGAAGTAAAAGGGATAGTAAACTCTGGAGGCAAAGCTGGGATGTTTCTTTCAGTCTCTCAAGCATCCTGATTGCTTTTCTTATGGGGGTTGCTCTTGGAAACATCATTACCGGAATCCCTCTTGACTCTCATGGCGAATATGCCGGTGGTTTTCTGGATTTGATTAATCCTTATTCAATTCTCGTCGGGATAACAACAGTTGCTCTTTTTATGATGCACGGCTCAATTTACGTTGTAATGAAGACCGAAGGCGAACTTCAGGAAAAAATCAAAGGCTGGATAAACAATTGCATTATTTTCTTTGTAATTTGTTACGTTACGACAACAATGGCTACCCTTATATATATCCCTCATATGGTAACTCATTTCAAAGAATACCCTGTTCTCTTTACTATTCCTATTTTGAATATGTTAGCAATTGCTAATATTCCCAGAGAAATTAATCTGAAGAATTACTTCAGAGCTTTTCTTTCTTCTTGTGCAAGCATTGCAAGTTTATTATTGATTTTTGCCATTGGCTTATTTCCAAATATTGTTATATCGCAACCAAATCCTGAATACAGTCTGACAATTTATAATGCTGCTTCCTCGCAAAAAACTCTTTGGATTATGCTCATTGTCGCTATGATTGGGGTTCCTTTTGTATTAGCTTATACACTGAGTATTTATTGGATATTCCGAGGCAAAGTAAAAATTGATAATATGAGCTATTAAGAATATATATTTGTGTTAAGAAAAAATTTGTAATTATTTAAAAAATCACTTACTTTTGATTTTTGTTAATTATTATTAATTTTTTTTGGGAGTTTAATATGAAAAATTTTTTTCTATTTCTTTTGTCTGGTCTATTAATTCTGAATTTAATTCCAACAAATAAATTGTATTCAGATTCTCCAAGAATGGTCATTCTCGAAGAAGGCACTAACGCCAGTTGCGGACCATGTGCCAGCCAAAATCCCCTTCTAAAACTCTGGCTCGAGAGAAATAAAAACAGAGTAATCCCTGTAAAATATCACGCTTGGTGGCCCGGAGCTAACGACCCGATGTATCTCTATAACACTGATATGAACCGTGCAAGAATTAATTATTATAATATGACAGGTGTGCCTTCAGGAAGAATTAATGGACAAATTGCCCCTAAATCCGGTAATTGGTATGAAGGCGCTGTCGGTGATACTCTTGCTTTGACTAATAAACTTACTACTATTCCTCTAACTTCACCCATCACATTAAATATTGAGTTTGAAAATAATGGAGCAAGTGGAAAAGTAAAAACAAAAATTATCTCTACCCAGAATTTTAATAATTTAAAACTTAGAATAGTGATTGTCGAAAAAGAACATTATTACGAAAATGCTGGTAGCAACGGAGAAAAATTATTCTCTGATATTGCCCGCATTATGCTTCCTGATCACAACGGCACTAATGTTAATCTGCAAGCTAATGTGGAACAGAATTTCGAATTTGATTATAACCTAAAACCTGAAGTTAATTTCGAACTGACCGCTGTCGTCTTCCTCCAGGATGATGCCACAAAGGAAATATTACAATCTGGTGCTGTATTTAAAAAACCGTCTTTAACTTTAAGTGCCACCGGTGCTTTGCTTAAAGTTGGTAGCCAAAGCAATCCTTTCGAAAAGACGTTTACACTTGATAATGGTGGTGCAACAGATATATCATTTAATTTTAAATCCGAAAAGTCATCAAGAACACCCTCCGATTGGAATGCTTCTGTTGATAAATCCGGTCCTGTTGTCGTTCCCGCTGGGTCTCAGGCACAAGTAAAATTGACTTTCACCCCTGGGGCAACTCCCGGTATTGGTGATGCTTTTATAGTAGCTACCAGAGTTGATGATCCCAGTTCAAAATTAACCTCGAATCAAATTACTATGCTATCTTCAAACATTCAATCTATCCATGTTAATGACAATGAATCAACTTATGATATAAATCCAGCCATCATGGTAGGTCATAACCCTTACGACTATATAAATCTAAAACCATCCGAATTTGTTGAACTCGGCAATGATCTTACAAACTTGAAATATTTAATCTGGAGCACAGGAGCTGCTAATCAATTCTCAGCTGCACAAGCTAGTTTTTTGACAACAATTGTAAATAAAAAGGTCAACACTATGGTTGTCGGCAACCTTTCTGTTGCCTCGTTAAGCACTGCAAATGCTCTTGGATTATTCGGAGTTGAGTACCTTGGCTGGAATATGGAAGGTTATGGCTATTCTCCTTTCACTGTCTGGCTTGCCGGAATTGAAGGTGAAGAAATTTCTGAATTCCTTGGAACAAATGTTCAGGGGAGTTTGAAGAGCTATCTTTTACCTGTTTTGAAAATCGTTGATAATAATACAGATCCTATCCTCAGATTCAGAAGCGACGGCAGATATGTTAACTGGAGAAACAGAGCAGATACTGTCAACATCAAAGGCGAAAATGCAATTATAGCAGCCAAATATAGCTATGGTGATAACAGACGTATAATTATGGGGTTCACTCCCTTTGTTTTTGTAAACAAAAACCAACAGGATGAATTCATCAGAAGGGCTGTTCAATGGCTTGAACAAGGTGCTTTAACTGCTGAAAATGAAATAATACTACATGATGACATTACTTTAACACCTAATCCAGCAAATGACTATCTGAAGATTGATTTAGCAGCTCTAAATGTTTCTAATGTTAATATTTCAATCACTGATATGCTTGGTAATCGAGTTTTATCTCAATATTTTGATGATCTAGGTATCTCCACAGTTCTTGATATTTCAAACCTTGCTTCAGGGAGTTATATTCTTAGACTGGTTTCTGGTAAAAATCAGATTACCAAACCATTTATCATTGTTAAGTAATGAATATGTATGATTATTTTATTTATTATTTAATTATCATTTAAAAAATCTATTAAAAAGTGGCTGTCTATAAAAAGGCAGCCATCTTTTTGATTAAAATAAATTTAAATTAAAATTTGATTAATTTTTTCAAATTTTTTATTTTTTTCTTGCATATTACCCCCCCCCCCGTATATTTGCATAAAATATTGAGAATGAAAGGAGTGTATTTATATGCCTGCACAAAAAAACCGGATTCGTAAATGCTGATTAC